>ERZ1106963.256-NODE-256-length-82865-cov-15.015433_pt1 | contig 82865 bp, 99 predicted proteins | sample MGYA00403681_ERZ1106963 | MGnify/ENA primary metagenome ERZ1106963 (study PRJEB35170, sample SAMEA104062407) | human gut metagenome | biome: human gut; feature: human-associated habitat; material: faeces | place: Denmark | collected 2012-05-03 ...
CGATAACGGAACGGCCGGAGTAGTCCACGCGCTTGCCCAGCAGGTTCTGGCGGAAGCGGCCCTGCTTACCCTTAAGCATATCGCTGAGGGACTTGAGGGCGCGGTTATTGGCGCCGGTGACGGGACGGCCGCGGCGGCCGTTGTCAATGAGGGCGTCCACCGCCTCCTGGAGCATGCGCTTTTCGTTGCGGACGATGATGTCCGGGGCCTTCAGCTCCATGAGGCGCTTTAGGCGGTTGTTGCGGTTGATGACCCGGCGATACAGGTCATTGAGGTCGGAGGTGGCGAAGCGGCCGCCGTCCAGCTGCACCATGGGGCGCAGCTCCGGAGGAATCACGGGCAGCACATCGATGACCATCCACTCCGGCTTGTTGCCGGACAGGCGGAAGGCATCCACTACCTCCAAGCGCTTGACGATCCGGGCCTTCTTCTGGCCGGAAACGGTCTTCAGCTCCGTGTGGAGCTCCTGGCTCAGGGCCTCCAGATCCACCTGCTGCAGCAGCTTTTTCACAGCCTCAGCGCCCATACCGGCGTCAAAATCGTCCTCGTACTTCTCGCGCATGTCCCGGTATTCCTTCTCGGAGAGGATCTGGTTGCGCACCAGAGGCGTCTCGCCGGGGTCGGTAACGATATAGGCGGCAAAATACAGAACCTTCTCCAGGATCCGGGGGCTGATGTCCAGCAGCAGACCCATGCGGGAGGGGATACCCTTGAAATACCAGATGTGGCTGACGGGAGTGGCCAGTTCAATGTGGCCCATGCGCTCCCGACGCACCTTGGCCCGGGTGACCTCCACGCCGCAGCGGTCGCAGATCTTGCCTTTGAAGCGGATCTTCTTATACTTGCCGCAGTGGCACTCCCAGTCCTTGGTGGGCCCGAAGATCTTCTCACAGAACAGGCCGTCCCGCTCGGGCTTGAGCGTGCGGTAGTTGATGGTCTCCGGCTTTTTCACCTCGCCGAAGGACCACTCACGGATCATTTCCGGAGAAGCGATACCGATTTTAATAGCATCAAATGTTGCGTAACTCATTGTAAAAGCTCCTCCCTTCCTTAATACTCGTCTTCCTCGTCGGCGGCGCTGTAGGAAGCGTCCACTTCCTCGTCGTCGACCTCCTCATAGCCGGCGTCCGCCAGCTCGTCCTCGTCGGCATAGCGCATCTGGCGGTCATCGTCGGCATCCATGCGGGCCAGGTTGAAGGTATCCAAGGCGTCCTCGTCCTCCTTCAGCTCGATCTGGTTGCCGTTCTCGTCCAGCACCTGGATATCCAGGCACAGGGACTGCAGCTCCTTCACCAGCACCTTGAAGGACTCCGGCACGCCGGGAGTGGGCACATTGTGACCCTTGACGATGGCCTCATAGGTACGCACACGACCGGTAACATCGTCGGACTTCACGGTGAGGATCTCCTGCAGGGTGTAGCTGGCGCCATAAGCCTCCAGTGCCCACACTTCCATCTCGCCGAAGCGCTGGCCGCCGAACTGGGCCTTGCCGCCCAGAGGCTGCTGAGTAACCAGAGAGTAGGGGCCGGTGGAGCGGGCGTGGATCTTATCATCCACCAGGTGGTGCAGCTTCAGGAAGTAGACATAGCCCACGGTGACTTTATTGTCAAAGCGTTCGCCGGTGCGGCCGTCATAGAGCCAGCTCTTGCCCTCGGGGTCAAGACCGGCCTGCTCCAGAGCCGCCTGAATGTCCTTATCGGTGGCGCCGTCGAAAATGGGGGTGGCCACCTTCCAGCCCAGCGTCTTGGCAGCGTAGCCCAGATGGACCTCCAGCACCTGACCGATGTTCATACGGGAGGGAACGCCCAGGGGGTTCAGCACGATGTCCAGCGGCGTGCCGTCGGGCAGGAAGGGCATATCCTCCTGGGGCAGCACCCGGGAAACAACGCCCTTGTTGCCGTGGCGGCCGGCCATCTTGTCGCCCACCTGGATCTTGCGGCGCTGGGCGATATATACCCGCACCACTTCGTTGACGCCGGGCCCCAGCTCATCGCCGTTTTCACGGGTGAAGACCTTGGCATCTACGATGATGCCGCTCTCGCCATGGGGCACCTTCAAGGAGGTGTCGCGGACCTCCCGTGCCTTTTCGCCGAAGATAGCTCGCAGCAGGCGCTCCTCAGCGGTGAGGTCGGTCTCACCCTTGGGGGTGACCTTGCCCACCAGGATGTCCCCGGCGTGGACCTCAGCACCCACGCGGATGATGCCGCGCTCGTCCAGATCCTTCAGCGCATCCTCACCCACATTGGGGATATCCCGGGTGATCTCCTCGGGCCCCAGCTTGGTGTCCCGGGCGTCGATCTCGTACTCTTCAATATGGATGGAGGTGTACAGATCCTCCTTCACCAGCCGCTCATTGAGCAGCACGGCATCCTCGTAGTTATAGCCTTCCCAGGTCATGAAGCCCACCAGAATGTTCTGGCCCAGAGCAATTTCGCCCTGCTCGGTGGCGGGGCCATCGGCCAGGACCGTGGGGTCTTCACCGCCGTGAACCCGCTCGCCTACGGAGACAATGGGCTTCTGGTTGATGCAGGTGCCATGGTTGGAGCGGAGGAACTTGATGAGCTTATACTCCTTGGTCTCGCCGCTGTCATACTTGACGGAAATAGCCCGTGCATCCACCTTGGTGACAACGCCGTCTCCCTCGGCCAGGACAGCCACCTCGGAGTCCAGGCAGATCTTGTGCTCCATACCGGTGCCCACGATGGGGGCGTGAGGCTTCAGCAGAGGCACAGCCTGGCGCTGCATGTTGGCGCCCATCAGCGCGCGGTTGGCGTCGTCGTTGGGGAGGAACGGGATCATGGCAGTGGCGATGGACACCATCATACGGGGAGAGATATCCATATAGTCCACAAACTGGGGCTCCACCTGGATGATTTCATCTCTATGGCGGCAGGTAATGCGCTTGGCAGTGAGACGGCCCTCCTCGTCTACCGGCTCGGCGGCCTGACAGACCACATACTGATCCTCCACGTCGGCGGTCATGTAGTGAATTTCATCTGTGACCTTGCCGGTCTCGTGGTCCACCATGCGGAAGGGAGCCTCGATAAAGCCGTACTCATTGACCCGGGCGTAGGTGGCCAGGTAAGAGATCAGGCCGATGTTGGGACCTTCGGGAGTCTCAATGGGGCACATGCGGCCATAATGGGAGTAGTGAACGTCACGCACCTCCATGTTGGCGCGCTCACGGCTCAGGCCGCCGGGGCCCAGGGCGGACAGACGCCTCTTGTGGGTCAGCTCCGCCAGGGGGTTGGTCTGATCCATAAACTGGCTCAGGGGGCTGGAGCCGAAGAACTCCTTGATGGCCGCGGTAACAGGCCGGATGTTGATAAGGCTTTGGGGGGTGACCACATCCAGGTCCTGAATGGTCATGCGCTCCCGGATGACACGCTCCATACGGCTAAAGCCGATGCGGAACTGGTTTTGCAGCAGCTCGCCCACGCAGCGCAGGCGGCGGTTGCCCAGGTGGTCGATATCGTCCTTGGTGACCAGGCCGTGAGCCAGGGCGTTCATATAGTTGATGGAGGCGAGAATATCGTCCACGATGATGTGCTTGGGCACCAGTTCATCGGCCCGGAGCTTGCACTGGTCGATGAGCTCCTGGCCGTGGAACTGACTCAGCAGCTCCTGCAGCACGTCGAAGCGCACCCGCTCCTTAATGCCGCAGGCCACCTTGGGGTCAAAGTCCACATAGCGGCTCATGTCGCACATGCGGTTGGTGAAGATGCGGACGGTAGCGCCATCGTCGGCCAGAACAGACACTTCGCCCACGCCGATGGCATCCAGCTCCCGGCACTCCTTGCCGGTGAGGACGTGGCCCTCGTCAAAGAGGATCTCGCCGGTGGCGGGGTCGGCCACGGGCACGGCCAGCTTGCGGTCCCGGGCGATGGCCCAGAGGGTCAGCTTCTTGTTGAACTTATAGCGGCCCACGATGCTCAGATCGTAGCGCCGGGGGTCAAAGAAGAGGTTATTGAGCAGGGTCTCGGCGGAGTCCAGCGTGGGGGGCTCGCCGGGGCGCAGCTTGCGGTAGATCTCCAGCATGGCCTCCTCGTAGGACTTGCACCCATCCTTTTCCAGGGTGGCCACGATGCGCTGGTCGTCGCCGAAGCGGTCCAGGATCTGGCTGTCGGTCTTCAGGCCCAGGGCGCGGATGAGGCAGGTGATGGGGAGCTTGCGGTTTTTATCGATGCGGACCCAGAACACCTCGCTGGTGTCGGTCTCATACTCCAGCCATGCGCCGCGGTAGGGGATGACCGTAGCCGTCAGCAGGGGCAGGTCGGTCTTCAGGTCGATCTCCTTGCCGTAGTAGATGCCGGGGGAGCGGACAATCTGGCTGACCACCACGCGCTCTGCGCCGTTGATGACGAAGGTGCCGGAGTGGGTCATCAGGGGAAAATCGCCCATGAAGATCTCCTGCTCCTTGATCTCCCCTGTCTCCTTGTTGTGCAGCCGCACGCTGACCTTCATGGGGGCGGCATAGGTGGCGTCCCGAGCCTTGCACTCCTCCACGTCATACTTGGGCTGCTCGTTCATGCTGAAGTCGATGAAGCTCAGCTCCAGGTTGCCGGCATAGTCGCTGATGGAGGCCACATCCTTGAACACCTCCCGCAGACCGGTATCCAGGAACCACTGGTAGCTCTTCTTCTGGATCTCCAGCAGGTTGGGCATCGCCATGACCTCTTCGTGTCTGGCAAAATTCTTCCGCAGGGTTTTGCCGTAATACTTGTCCTTGGCCATCTTCAATACTCACGCCTTTCTTGCATTTATCTCAACTTATTCGCAAACGGATTCAGGTTTATGTCCGGGCCGGGCCGCGTTTTATCGCGATACGCACGGATTTGTTGTTTCTTTTCCACGCCTCCCGCTTGTAATCTGCGGCGGATGATGGTATCCTATAGGCAGATGGTAAAAGGGGATATGCCCTCACTATCCGAACATAATCGATTTATTATAGCAAGTCAAGCCCCTGCTTGTCAAGGGGATTTTTGTTTTTTCCGGGGTGAGGCCCGGATTTTTTTGTTTTTGGCGTGATGCGGAACATTCACATCCTGCAAATAGTGAAGCGCCCGTCCAAGAGTTTCCATTGCAAGCGTCAATGTGTTTTGAATGCTTGAATGTTCAAATCAAAAATTCGAGTGTTATTCTTTATATCATATTTAAAAGCCGCACGACACGAAAATGCAGTGCGGCTTTTGTAGTAGTACAGTTAGAATTCAAATTCCTTTGATGGATTCTTTTCCTCGTAGGTCAGGTCACTCTCGGCCACCTTGCGCAGCTCCCTGCGGCTGATGATGTCGTACATACACGGCACCACCAGCAGGGTCATCAGTGTGGCATACACCAATCCACCGATACACACCAGGGCCATGGGCTGCATCAGCGCCGTGCCGGCATCGCCGCCGAAGGCCATAACCAGCAGGCCCAGGATCGTGGTGATGGACGTCATGAGGATGGGCCGCAGACGGGTCACGCCCGCCTCGATGATGGCCTCCCGCCGCTCCATCCCATCCAGACGGAGCTGGTTGATGTAGTCCACCAGCACGATGCCGTTGTTAACAATGATGCCCACCAGCATCACGAATCCAATGAGGGACACCACACTCAGCTCCACCCCGCCGATGAGCAGGATGAGGAAGCCTCCCGTAAAGGCAAGAGGGATGGTAAACATGACGATGAAGGGGGATTTCAGCGACTGGAACTGGGCCACCATCACCAGATACACCAGCAGGATACCCAGCAGCATCATCAGCGCCAGCTGGCCCATGGCCTCCATAATGGCCTCGTTTTCGCCGTCAAACTCAGCCGTCACACCCGTCGGCAGCTGCGCCGCGTTCATGGCCCGGATCGCCTCGGCAGACACCTTGGTCACATTGTGGTCAGCGTCCACATTGGCCGTTACGGTGATGCAGCGGCGCTGATCGGTGCGGCTGATGGTGCTCATGCTGACGGTATTCTCCATAGTGGCCACCTCGCTGAGCTTAAAGCTCTCCCCGGAGCCGGTGGCAGCAGTGGCCGCGCTCCCCGCCGCAGACATTCCGGCGGAACTGCCGGAGGAGTTACCGGGCTTGATCTCCAGATCCAGCAGCGTATTCAGCTCCACCTTCTGCTCATCTGGCAGCGCAATGGTCACGCTCATGCTCTGTCCATCCAGGGTCATATCCGTCCCATTGGTGGAGGACGACAGGGCCGATGCCACCTGCATGTAGATCTGCGCCACGGTCATGCCGTGCTGCATGGCCTTGGCCCGGTCCACCGTCAGGTGGACCGCCGGCACCGCGTCGGAAAGTCCGTCGGAGGCCGAGCGCACCCCTTCCACGGAGCGCAGTGCCTCCGCCGCCGACTTGGCCGCCGTCTGCAAGTCCGTCATATCGTTGCCATAGACCCGCAGGGAGATACCGTTGCCGGTCATGGACTGGGTCATGTTGTCGGCCATGCCGGAGTAGGAAACCGTGCACTCCATGTCCTTGCACAGCTCCACCAGCTTCTCGCCGGCGGCATTGCCGCTCTCCCCCTCGGGAACGATGATGTAGGCCGTCACGTCATATTCCCCGCTGCCGCCCATGCCCAGCATGGACAGGCTGGAGCTGGAGGACATGGCCGCGCCGACGGTCTCCACATTGTCAATGGTCAGTGCTCTGCGGGTCACCTCGTCCGCCAGCTCCACCGCCTTTTCCCGGGTGCAGTCCTTGGGCATGGTGACGGACACACTCAGCGTGTTGAGGTCAATATCCGGCATGAATACAAACCCTCGCTGGATGGTCAGCGCCGCCGATCCCGCCAGCAGCACCACCGCAGCGCTCAGCACAATGGCCTTGTGCCCCAGGGACCAGGCCACCGCTTTGCGGTAGCCGGGATAGATTTTTTCCAGCAGGCCGGGCTTGATGGGTTTATCCTTCTTCAGCATTCCCGATGCCATGGCCGGCACCAGCGTCAGTGCCACGATCAGGCTGGCCAGCAGCGAAAAGCTCATAGTCAGTGCCAGGTCGGTGAAAAGCTGCTTGGTGATGCCCTCTACGAACACGATGGGCAGGAACACGCACACGGTGGTCAGTGTGGAGGCGGTGATCGCCCCCAGCACCTGACCCGCGCCGGCCACAGCCGCCTGGATCACACTGGCGCCCTTGGCCCGGAGTCGGTAGATATTCTCAATGACCACCACGGAGTTATCCACCAGCATGCCCACTGCCACGGCAAGGCCCGACAGGGAAATCATGTTGATGGTCACACCGCAGAAGTACATCAGCACCACTGCAAAGATCACGCTCACCGGGATAGACACCAGCGTAATCACCGTGGGCCGCAGATCCTTCAGGAACAGGTACAGGATCAGTATGGCAAACAGGGCGCCCCAGGCCAGGCTGGAGAAGATGGAGTTGATGATGATGCGGATGTAATCGCCCTGATCCATCAGGGGGGTAAAGTGCAGCCCCTCATATTCCTTCGCCAGCTGGTCAAAGCGCTGGGCGATGTTCTCGGACACCTCCGCCGTGGCGTAATTGGACTGCTTGTTAAAGGTCATGGTAATGCCATTTTCCCCGTTGAGCTTGGCATAGATCTGGTCGGCGTTGTCCGTGACGAATACCTCCGCCACATCCTCCAGCCGGATGGGCTCCACCCCGTCCATGCCCAGATCGAACAGCACCAGCTGCCGCAGCTCGTCCTGGGTGGAGATATTGTCGCCCACGGATACCATGTACTGCACGCCGTCCTGCTCCACATACCCCGCCGGCATGGAGAAATTCTGTGCCGTAAGCAGGGCGCTGACGGTGCTCAGCTGCAGCACGTTTTTCAGGTTTGTCTGCTCCAGGGCGGCGGAGCGGCTCTGCTCCAGGGTCTCCATGCCGCTCTGCAGCTGGCTCAGTGCGGTGCCGATCTGGATGTTGCCGTCCACCAGCTGCTGGGCCCCGTCTGCCACGGTCATGGCGCCGCTGGTGATCTGCTCCACCAGGCCGGCCAGAACGCCGTTGTCCTCCTTGAACTGCCGGATCTCCTCCTGCAGCTGCTGCAGCTGCAGGGCCGTCTTCTCAATTTCCTCCTGCAGGTGCTCCCAGTCCGTTCCCAGCGCGGCCAGCCGCAGGTCGATCTCCGCCAGTTCCGACTCCATCTGCACATAGCCGCTCTCCGCCTTGATGGCGGCCACCTGCTCTTTCTTCTCCTCCTCCGTCAGCCGGCTGTTATTCTCAATGACGGCAATGCGGGCGTCATACCCCGCCTTCTTCGCGTCCAGCTCCGTCTTTTTCTTCAGGATCTCCCGCATCTGATCCAGCTTCTGCTGCAGCTGCGTCTGGCGCGCGTCCATCTCCCGCAGGCTGTCCCGCAGGGCTGTCAGCGCCTGGGTCGCCGTCTGGGAGACCATTTTCTCCTCCGTGGCGCGGATGCTCCCCTTGGCCTCCGTCAGCTGCTGCCGGGTCTGCTCCAGCTGCGCCTTGGCCTCGTCCAGCTGCCTGTTCACCGCCGCCGCCAGCTTTTCAGACAGTGCGTCCATCTTCTCCTGGCTGAGGATCACGTTCATCTGCCGCTTGAGAATACCGTTGACCGACACACTGGCAACGCCCGTGATGCCCTCCAGCTTATTGGTCAGCGTGCTCTCCACGAATTCCGACAGCTCTGCCACATCCATATCCTCGCTGGACACGGCGGCCATCTCCACCGGCAGCATGGTGGGATTGATCTTCAACACATAGGGTGCGCCCACCGAGTCGTCCCAGCTGCCCTGAAGGGCCGTAATCTTCTGCTGGATATCCACGCCGGTGGAGTCCATATCCACCCCCTGCTCGAATTCCAGCACCACCATGGACATGCTGTTCTGACTGGAGGATGTGATCTCCTTGATCTCATTGAGGGTGGCCATGGCCTTCTCCATGGGCTTTGTGATGTCCGTCTCCACCGCCTCGGGACTGGCTCCCGGGTCGGTGGTCACAATGACCACATAGGGGAAGTCCATGTCCGGCAGCAGGTCCGGCGTCATCTTTGTGTATGCCACCACACCCAGTACCAGGATGGCCAGCACCGCCACAAACACCGTCAGTGGTTTCTTCACGCTGAATTTCGGCATATTTCCGCTCCATTTCTGGGCAACACTAACCCATATTAATTAGTAACAGCTTATCACAGCGGTAAATTTTTTTCAAGCGCCGGCGGCCATTGTTTACGGAACCGTTACAAAAAAGACCGCTGCAGCGGCCTTCGAGACTGTCGATAAAGTGGTATATTTGCGGCAGCGGTAAGGAAGGGTGTGTGAGGGAAACCCAAGAAGGGTGTCCCTCACCATTAAAATCACAAGTTTTTGAAACTTTTCAAAGTTTCAAAAACTAAATCAGCGTGTCGAAAAGACTTTTTCGACACGCTGAAGGCCGCTGCTCACGCAGCGGCCTTCCGTTGATCGTTTGAAATTGCTTATGGTCTTCCCTTACTTGGCGGCGTCGGCCAGCTTGGCCTCTTCCTCCGCATCCACGGTGACCATATGATCCAGCATACGCACCACCTGGCAGCTGTAGCCCCACTCATTGTCGTACCAGGCAATGAGTTTCACGAAGTCGTGATCCAACATCAGGCCGGCGCTCTCGTCGAAGATGCAGGGACAGGGGTTGCCGATGAGGTCGGTGGACACCAGCTGATCCTTGGTGTAGCCGATGATGCCCTTCATGTTGGTCTCGCTGGCGTGGCGGATCTCATAGCAGATCTCGGCATAGCTGGTGGGGCGGGAGAGCTTGGCGGTCAGATCCACCACAGACACGTCGGCGGTGGGCACCCGGAAGGACATACCCGTCATCTTCCCCTTCAGGGAGGGGATGACCCGGCCCACGGCCTTGGCCGCGCCGGTGGAGGAGGGAATGATGTTGTTGAGGATGGAGCGGCCGGTGCGCCAGTCGCTGCCGCCCCGGGAGTCCACAGCCTTCTGCTTGGCGGTGGAGGCGTGGATGGTGGACATGAGGCTCTGCTCAATGCCGAACACCTCATGGATCACATAGGCCAGGGGCGCCAGGCAGTTGGTGGTGCAGCTGGCGTTGGAAACGACCTTCATGTCAGGCCGATAGAGCTTGCTGTTGATGCCGTATACAAAGGTGGGGGTCACCTCGTCCTTGGCCGGAGCCGTAAGGATCACGCGCTTGGCGCCGCCCTTGAAGTGGCGGGAGGCCTTCTCGGTGGTATTGTTGGCGCCGGTGCACTCGATGATGTATTCCGCCCCGCACTGGCTCCAGGGGATCATGGCGGCGTCGTTCTCGCTGAACACCCGGATCTTGTGGCCATTCACCACCAGATTGCCGTCCAGATTTTCCACCGTACCGTCAAAATTGCGGAACACGGAGTCGTACTTCAGCAGGTACACCATGTAGTCGATATCTGCCTTGCGCAGGTTGATGCCGCACACGTCGAACTTCTCGGGATTCTGCATCAGAATCCGCAGGATCACGCGGCCGATCCGGCCATAGCCGTTGATACCAATTTTAATCCCCATAACACCTAAAACCTTTCTTTTACCTCAGAACTTTGCCCCGCCCAGGGCCGAATTTTTTCTGACTCCATTATATCATGACGGCGGCGTTTGTCTTGTGCAATTTCCAAAAATCATTGACGAAAAAAATCCGGATACTGTGACTCTTTTATTCCAAATGCACAAAAAAATCAAAAATCATACCCAAACATTCCATACATTTCAAATGAGTAACTCCATTTTCCCCGCGATTTTCTCCCGCCCCACGGCACGACTTGTAACCTGTCATTGCGAATCCGTTTCGCTCCCCACATCGGCCCGCACCCGCCGCACCGCCGCTCCCAAAAAGAGCAAAAATCCGCCCCGCACATCGTGCGGGGCGGATCATTCTCGCCAGGCGTTTATACCAGGCATTTTCACCGAACCGTTCGGTTGAAGGTCACGCTGTTTTTTTGCATGTGCACATCCAGCGTCACCCGGTCGCCCCGGATATAGCTGCACGTGTATTCATAAATGCGCCCATCCTCCGTCCGGGTGCAGCGCTGGTGGTAGAAGGCGCAGCTGCCCTGTGGCACATGCAGGAAGTTGGCCCTCACCTCGTCCAGCACCACGGCCTCATATGTATCCTCCGCCGCGGCCGGGATGATGCCCACATGGTACAGGAGGCTGTAAAAGCTGTGGGTCTGCACCAATTCCCTGGTGAGGTTGGGGTAAATGTACTGGGGGTAGTAGCTGGTCTCCAGAATCAGCGGCTCCCCGTCCACATTGCGCACCCGGGTGAAGCAGTAGACCTTTGTACCCTCCTGCAGCTGCATTTTCCGGCTCACCTCCGCCGGCGGTATCTCCACGGCGAAATCCACCATGGTGGAGGAGGGCACCTTGCCCATGGAGGATATCTCCGTGGTGAAGGAGTAGCGCACCCGCTTGCCCCGGGCGTTGGGATCGGCCACGAAGGTTCCCTTGCCGCGCTTGCGGACCACCAGGCCCTCCTCCTCCAGCTCGCCGATGGCCTGGCGCACCGTGTTTCTGCTGATATCCATGGCCCGGCACAGCTCCGCCTCCGAGGGGAGCAGATCGCCCACGCTCAGCGCCCCCGATGAAATATTCTGTTTGATGATGCCCACCAGCTGGCTGTAGAGGGAAATGTCGCTGTCCATGCGCAGCCGGTAGGTAAGAATGGAGTGGTTTTGCATATGGTTCCTTTCCTGCCCTCAATGAGGATATGCTTAAGCGACTGTCAATCAAGTGGTAAGATCTGCGATAACGGTAAGGAAGGGTGTGTGAGGGAAACCCAAGAAGGGTGTCCCTCACACCACTGAAATCATTAGTTTTTGAAACTTTTTCAAAGTTTCAAAAACTAATGCAGCGGAGCGACAAGACCTTTTCGCCCCGCTTTGCAAAGAGGACGGCTTTGCCGCCCTCTTTGCCAGTTAAAAAGCCTTGCAACGTTGGTGTCCGCGGGCAGCGCATTCCGGTCGTTTTCCCGCCGCCGCGTCCGCGCCGAGGGTCTTACTTGTGATCCACCGCGTACATGTGCTCAATGAGGCACAGCAGCTTATCGGAGTAGCCCATCTCGTTGTCGTACCAGCTGACCACCTTTACAAAGGTATCCGTCAGCGCGATGCCGGCCTTGGCGTCGAAAATAGAGGTGCGGGGATCGCCCAAAAAGTCGGAGGACACCACAGACTCATCCGTGTAGCCCAGAATACCCTTCAGCTCTCCCTCGGAGGCCTTCTTCATGGCCTGGCAGATCTCCTCATAGGTGGCGGCCTTCTTCAGGTTCACCGTCAGGTCCACCACGGACACATCCAGCGTGGGCACGCGCATGCTCATACCGGTGAGCTTGCCGGCCAGCTCCGGGATCACCTTGCCCACGGCCTTGGCCGCGCCGGTGGAAGAGGGGATGATGTTGCCGGAGGCCGCCCGGCCGCCCCGCCAGTCCTTCAGGGACACGCCGTCCACCGTCTTCTGGGTGGCGGTGGTGGAGTGCACAGTGGTCATCAGACCGTCGGCGATGCCAAAGCTGTCGTTGAGCACCTTGGCGATAGGTGCCAGACAGTTGGTGGTGCAGCTGGCGTTGGAGACGAACTGCATGTCGGAGGTGTATTTATCCAGATTCACACCCACCACGAACATGGGCGTGTCGTCCTTAGAGGGTGCGGACATGACCACGTGCTTGGCGCCGGCGTCAATGTGGCCCTGAGCCTTTTCCTTGGTGAGGAACAGGCCGGTAGACTCGATAACATACTCGGCCCCCAGCTCCTTCCAGGGCAGGTTGTGGGGGTCACGCTCAGCGCTGACGGGGATACGCTTGCCGTTAATGATGATGGCGTTCTCCTCCGCCTTCACCTCGCCGTCAAACTTGCCGTGCATGGTGTCGTACTTCAGCATATAGGCCAGATAGTCGGCCGGGCACAGATCGTTGATCCCCACCACCTCGATCTCCGGATGGTGGATGGCTCTGCGAACCACCATGCGCCCAATGCGGCCAAATCCATTGATGCCAATTTTAATACTCATTATAGAAGCTCTCCTTTCGGCTGGAACATATCAAACATATGGTACATTCTGTATTATATCCATTCTGGCAGAAGAATGCAATCTGTATTTTTCATAAAATGCCCCTGTGGGGCCAAAATTATTTTTTCAGTTTTTTAACATTTCTTTCTATGGTTCTTGTATTTTCGACCATCTCCTGCTATAGTGTGAAGTATAATAGCGTGTCGAAAAAGTCTTTTCGCCCCGCTGCCTAAGTTTTTGAAACTCTAAAAAAGAGATTCAAAAACTATTGATTTCAATGGCGAGAGACACCCTTCCTGGGTTTCCCTCACGCACCCTTCCTTACCATTATCGAAAATCCTATCACTTTATCGACAGTCTCAGTGTAATATCTTACGTTTTCCGCCAGTAGGGGATGGGATATTTTTTCTTTATCTTGAAACACTATGGGTGAAAGGAGGTCCGGCATGGACTACACACCCCAGGAGATACAGCTCCTGACCCAGGTGCTGCCCAATGTGGCAGCGCAGCTGCGCGGCGCTCTGGCCAACATGCACGCCGCTTTGTCCGCCGGAGACAGTCCGGATGCCTGCATTCTGCGCCAGAGCTATTACCGCCTGCTGCGCACCGTCACCAATCTCACCGATGCCGTGATGCTGACGGAGGATGCCCCTCTGCCGAAGCAGGACACGGATCTGCCTGCGTTTTTTGACGATTTGTGCCGCCAGGCCCAGAGTCTTCTGGAGAGCCGGGGCCTGACCCTTCAAACGGATCTGCCGTCCTGGCATCTGGTGGTGGGCATCCACCGGGGCTATACCGCCCGACTGTTCTGGAACCTCCTGTCCAACGCCGCCAAATTCACCCCCGCCGGGGACGAGATCCGGGTGTGCCTCACCCGCCGCGGCGACCGGGTGCTGCTGCAGGTGGCGGATACCGGCTGCGGCATCCCGCCCCAGCTGCAGAGCACCGTGTATGACCGCATTTTTCACACCGAGCGCATGGATCCCCTCCCCCACGGCCTGGGCCTGGGGCTGGGCCTGTGCCGCTGCTTCGCCCAGCGGCAAGGCGGCAGCCTGCTGCTGCACTCGGCTGTGGGGCAGGGCACCACCGTCACCGTCTCCCTGCCGGCGGAGCGCTGTGCCGCCTCGGCAGTGCAGGATGTTCCCTTCCACTATGCCGGCGGCTTCCAGCCGGTGATGATGGAGCTGGCAGACGCGCTGCCCTATGAGAGCTTTATGGAAAAACACCTGAATTGAGTTTGCTGCGGGATTTTGCTATGGATCAGAAAAAGGTTTTAGTTGCTATGTCCGGCGGGGTGGACAGCTCCGCCGCCGCCCTGCTGCTCCGGCAGCAGGGCTATCAGTGCGACGGTGCCATGCTGCACCTGTACAGCGGCGAGGTGGAGGGCACCTGCTGCTCCGCCGATGACGCCGCCGACGCCCGGAGCGTGGCCTACGGCCTGGGTATGAAGTTCTACGTCTTCAACGAGACGGAGCGTTTCGCCCGGGATGTGATGGATCACTTCGTGGCCGAATACTGCGCCGGCCACACCCCCAACCCCTGCATTGACTGCAATCGCTGCCTGAAATTCGGCGCGCTTCTGGAGCGGGCATTGCTGCTGGGCTATGACTATCTGGCCACGGGGCACTATGCCCGGGTGGGGTTTGACGCACAAGCCCAAAAATACTGCCTCCTCCGGGGCCGGGATCGGAGCAAGGATCAGAGCTACGTTCTCTACCAGCTTACCCAGCACCAGCTGGCCCATCTGCTGCTGCCCGTGGGGGAATACGACAAGCCCTCCATCCGTCAGAGCGCCCGTCAGGCAGGGCTTGTCAACGCCGACAAGTCCGACAGTCAGGACATTTGCTTCGTTCCCGACGGAAACTATGTCCGCTTCCTGCAGGAGTACGGCGGCGTAGCCCTGACACCCGGCGATTTTGTGGACGGCTCCGGCCGGGTGCTGGGTCGGCACAAGGGTCTGCCCTGCTACACCACCGGCCAGCGCAAGGGCCTGGGCGTTTCCGCCGGGAAGCATGTGTACGTCCTGCGGAAAAACGCCGCCGACAACACCATCCTTCTGGGGGATAACGATGATCTGTTTACCTCCGTCCTTACCGCCGGCCGGGTGAACTGGATCAGCGGTGAGACTCCCTCCTCTCCTCTCCGGGTCACCGCCAAGACCCGCTATAGTCAGACGGAGGCGGCTGCCGCCGTCTATCCCCTGCCGGATGGCCGCATCCGGGTGGAGTTTGATGCGCCCCAGCGGGCCATTACCGCCGGCCAGGCGGTGGTGCTCTATGACGGGGAGCAGGTTTTAGGCGGCGGCACCATCGAATAGCAGCACCATGAATTAGTAAAGGCAGACCGGCCCAGGCCGGTCTGCCTTATTTCACCGCTGGCTCTCCCGCCACTCGTCCACATAGATCATGTCGTCCACGTCCCGCTGTTCTTTTTCCTCCATGGTATATCCCCCCTCCGATTATATACCTGTTATTCTATGTGTCGGACCACAGAAAAATTCCTTGCGGCATCAATTTTTTCATGCTATGATATTCTGGAAAGGTTGTGTCGCTATGTCTCCCTCCCGCAAGCATACCGTGGCCGTGATCACCGCCTGCGTCGCCTTCGTGATCTTCGGCTTCAGCTTCATGTTCTCCAGCATTGCCCTGTCCATCGCATCCACCACGGTGCTGCTGTGCTTCCGGTTCACGGCTGCAGTGCTCACCCTGTCTGTGGCGGTGGGCGTCAACGCCTTGGTGGGCCGCATCCGGGGCCGGGCGTGGTTCTCCTTCTCCCTCCGGGGCAAGCCCCTGGGCGGCCTGCTGCTGCTGGGCCTGGTGCAGCCGGTTTTATATCTGGTGTTCGAGAACAGCAGCATCCGCTATACCTCCTCCGCCGTCACCGGCACGGTGCTGGCGGTGGTGCCGGTGATCTGCATCCTGGCGGATGTGTTCATCAGCCACGAATCCGTCACCAAATTGCAGATCCTGTGCGCAGTGGCCTGCGTGGGCGGCGTGGCCCTGGTGGAGACCGGCGGCGAGGCCCGCATCAGCCTCCTGGGCTTCGTGTGCCTGCTGATGACCATGGTGTGCGATGTGGGATACTATGTGCTCAGCCGCCGGGCCTCCCGGCAGTTCAGCCCCCTGGAGGTCACCTTTGTCATGTTCCTCATGGGCATGGTGATCTTCGTCCCGGCGGCGCTGATCCAGGGCTGGGGCCGGATGGCGGAGCTGTTCCTCCCGGCCATGCAGTCCGCCCCCTTCTGGGGCAGTGTGTTCTTTCTGGGCGCTGTGTCCTCCGTGGGTGCCTACGGCTTGCTGAACTTTGCCAACGCCACCCTCACCAATTCCGAGGCGTCCCTCATCGGCAACATCGGCACGGTGGTGTCGGTGCTGGCAGGCGTACTGCTGCTGAAGGATCCTTTCACCCCCCTGCAGGCGGCAGGCGTGGTGATCATCCTGATCTTTGTAACCCTGGCCAACCTGCCCAAAAAGCAGAAATAGCTTCAAAAAGGGAGAAACCCCAGTGGTTTCTCCCTTTTTTACAGCCGATTCCTATAAACAATAAGGAACCACCCCCTGCCCGACCGTATAATAAGTGAAAGCCTTCCCCCATGAGTCTTTCCCCCAAAGGAGGAACCCCCTATGGATGCCGCTGCAAACAGCTACCGCCGTTTTCTGAGCGGCGATGACAGTGCCTTTGAGGAGATCATGCAGGAGCTGTTCTGCGGACTTGTTTTCTTCATCAACGGCTTTGTGCATGACCCTCACACCGCGGAGGATATCGCCATCGATGCCTTTTCCGACCTGGTGGTGCACCGGCACCGGTACAACTTCCGGGTAAGCCTGAAAACCTATCTCTACATGGTGGGCCGTAGCCGTGCCCTGGACCATCTCCGCCGCCGCAAGGTTCTCCGCTTCACGGAGCTTTCCGAGGCCCGCCACCTGTCCGACGACTCCGCCGCCCTGGAGGAGCTGGTCCTGGCCGATGACCGCAAGCGCCGGGTAAACACCGCCCTGGAGCGCCTGCCGGAGGAGATGGCTGCGGCGGTCCGGCTGGTCTACTTTGAGGAGATGACCTATGCCGAGGCCGCCAAGGTCATGGGCAAGAAGAGCAAGCAGGTGAATAACCTGCTGCAGCGCGCCAAAAAGGAGCTGCACCGCATTTTGGGGGAGGAGGGGATGCTGTCATGAGAACCCTGCACGAATGTCAGGCGGAGGTCTTCCGCCGCAGTGAAGAACGGATCCGGGCCCGGCGGCGGGCGGCCCGCGCCCTCCTGATCTGCCTGCCGCTGATCCTGTGCATCACGGCCTTCAGCCTGTTTGTGCTGCCCGACCTGGCAGCCCTCCCCGGCGAACCCGGCTCGAAAAATGACTCCGCGGCCCCTCCCCCCGCCGTCTGCCGCATCGATATCAGCGAGGCAGACCAGGTCACATCTGTCACCGACCAGGCGCGCATCCGCGCCATTACCGACGCACTCACGGAGCTGAACGTCTCTCCTGACGCCCCATCCGGCGGCAGCGACATCCCCGAGGCATCAGGGGGCTGCACCATCGTTCTGGTTTCCGAGGACAGCTCCCAGACGGCGTACCTTTTGACCCGGCAGTCTCTGACCAACAGGGACACCGGCCACACCGTAAATCTGACGCAGACGCAGGCGGCGGAGCTGACGGCTTTGCTGGGCCTGGATGCTTCGTAAAAAAGGAGGCTTCCCATGAAAAAGAAGACCTGGCTCTATATCGCGGCGGGTGCGCTGCTGCTGGCCATCCTCTTCGCCCCCATCCCCATCGGGCCCTATAAGGACGGCGGTACCCGGGAATATTCGGCCCTGACCTACAAGGCGGTCAAGTGGCAGAGGGACACCGGTTCCGATGTTTACAAGGCCACCAAGGTCTACTGGCTGCCGAATAATTTCAAATCTCTGGACGAGCTGTGGGCCGGGGAGGAATCCTATGTGCCTCACCACTTCACGGCCACCGTTCTGGAGCTGGCGAGCGGCCACGCCTTGGTGCAGCCGGTGGAGGGCGAGATGGAAGCGGGTGTGGGCAGCAGCATTTCGGTCTTCACCGCCGGTCTGGAGGACATCGGCGCCCAAGTAGGCAGCGATGTGGAGATCTACTACACCGGCAATATCCTGGAGACCTCCCCCGCGCGGCTCCGGCCCACTAAGTGGGAGATGGCCACGGACCTGCGCCACCGGGCCTATACCGACTTCTGGCTGGATCCGGAGACCGCCCAGCCTATGGGCGAGATAACCCTTCCCCTCATCATCTCCCGGATTTATTCCAACTGTTTCTTCGCCCGTCCCGTGGTCCCCATGCCCTACGAGATCAAGTTCAACGGCGAGCTGCCCCCGGAATGGTGCGTGGGCGACCAGGTGACCTGCACCTGCGAAAACATCCTCTACGACCAGGATAACCAGCGGATAGAGGCTGATTTCATCAGCCTAACCCCCAACGATTGGCAGATGGACCCCAACGTGGACTATAAACCGGTGATCTACCTCTACCCTGAGGAGGAGACGCAGGTGTCCGTACAGTTGACCTTGGACGGCGACCTCACCTGCACCTATCCCGCCTATCAGGACGGCTGGACCGTCACCGCCGCCCCCGACGGCACCCTGACGGATGAGCGCGGCCAGACCTACAACTACCTCTACTGGGAGGGCGAGACCTATGCCCGGTGGGACATGACCCGGGGCTTCTGCGTAAAGGGCTCTGACACAGCGGCCTTTTTGGAGCAGGCCCTGTCGCAGCTGGGCCTCACCCGCCGGGAAGCCAACGAATTCATCGTCTACTGGCTGCCTCTCATGGAGCAGAACCCCTACAACGTCATCTCCTTCCAGACGGATGCCTACACCCAGGCGGCCGGACTGCACATTGACCCGGCCCCGGACACCCTCCTCCGGGTGTTCATGGCCTGGCAGCCCTCTAATTCCTTCGTAAAGCTCCCCGCCCAGGCGCTTACCGCGCCTGCACGCACGGGCTTCACCGTGGTGGAATGGGGCGGCACAAAAATCTCCTGACACACGCATAAGCTCGGTGTAATGTAAAATCGGCACAGCTGCTTGGCTGTGCCGATTTTTTCGGGTCTTATACTGATTTATGCCCGCCTGAGGATATGCCCGGCCTTCACGCCGGTGTATTTGCCCTTTTCCACGGCCACCGCGCCGTCCACCAGCACATAGTCCATGCCCTGGGCCAGAACGCAGGGGTTTTCGTAGGTACCGGGCTGGTGCAGCTTTTCCAGGGCGAACACATTGATGTCCGCGTCCATACCCGGGGCCAGGACGCCCTTTCCTGCAAGACGCAGAACCTGGGCGGGCTTCTGGGTCATCTTGTGCACCGCCTGCTCCACCGTCAGCACGCCCCGCTCCTTCACAAAGTGCTCCAGCAGATGCACGAAGGTGCCGTACACCCGGGGATGGAGCATCCCGTCCGTGGGATAGGTGGAGTCGGAGATGACGCTCGAAAGAGGGCTTTGGAGAATAGTCACGATGTCCTCCTCCGAGGCCATGAAGTCCACCATAGTGATCTCGCAGTGCTCCCGCACCAGCAGATCGCAGCAGCAATCCAGGGGATTCTGTCCCCACAGGGCGGCGATCTCCGCGATGCTCTTGCCCTGATAGGGGTGGTCCTCCGGGCAGTGGAGGCTTGTCAGGCGGATGCCGTCCCATCCCGCCAGCTTGGCGATGTCGTCAAAGCCGTCGCCCCGGCGGATGCGCTCTGCCAGCTCCCGGCGGGCATCCTTGTCCCGGAGCCGCTGCACCACCGCCTCCATGCCGCCGGTAAGGAAGTCCGGGGGCAGGATGTGGATCAGCTGGGTGGAACCGGCAGTGTACGGATACACGTCGCACCCCACGTCCAGCCCCTCCTGCCGGGCCTGCTCCAGCATGGAAAGAGCCTGGGGAATTTTCGTCCCCCAGTTGTCCCGGCCCATGGCCTTCAGATGGCTGATGTGCACCGGGATGCGCAGGGCCCGGGCCACGGTGAGCATCTCCTCCAGGGCCCCCAGCACGCCGCCGCCCTCCTGGCGCATGTGCACCGTTACGGGGATGTTCTGCCCGGCCAGAGGCTCCAGAGCCTGGATCAGCTCCTGGGTGGTGTAAAAGCACTCCGGTGCGTACCCCAGGCCCAGAGAGACGCCCAGGGCCCCGTCGGCCAGGGCCTGCTCCATGGCCCTGTGGATGGCCTTATAGTGCTTGTCCTCCAGATGCTCCAGGGCGTAGCCCGCCGCGCTGGCCCGCAGCACCCCTGCGCCCACCAGCATCCCCGTGTGCAGCGGGGCCTCCGGCTGCCCGGCAAAGTAGGCCGCCAGTGTGTCCGTGGACACGGCGTTTGGCATCTCCCCGCAGATGGGCTGCAAATAGGCGGCAATCTCCGCCCGTCTGGCCCGGCGCATGGGCGCGGCGGACAGGCCGCAGTTGCCGTTTACGATGGTGGTCAGCCCCTGGCGCAGCTCCAGCTGGCCGAAACCAGGCCGGTAAGCCGCCAGGTCGGCGTGGCGGTGAATGTCGATGAACCCCGGGGTCACCAATTTCCCCTGGGCGCTGATGACCCGCCGGGCGTGAGCCCCGGGCAGGTCGCCCACCTCCACGATTTTCCCGTTCTCCACCGCCACGTCGGCGGCATAGGGCGCCTTTCCGGTGCCGTCCACCACGGTGCCGCCCCGAATCAACAAATCGATCATTTCTCTTTGCCTCTTTTCCTCAGATTGCTTTTGGCAGGGGCAGCGTCACGGTGAATCTCGTCACGCCGTCCTCACTGGTACAGCCGATGCTGCCGCCGTGATTCTTTACAATATTCTGCGCAATGGCCAGCCCCAGGCCGAACCCCTCTCCGCCGGCGCGGGATTCATCCGCCCGATAAAACCGGTCGAACAGGTGCGTGATCTTCTCCGCCGGGATGGTCTCGCCCCGGTTTTCCACCTGCAGCAGGGCGTTTCGTCCCTCCCGCCGCAGCAGCAGGCGGATGGATGTCCCCGCCGCCGCGTACTTCACGGCGTTGTCCAGCAGAATGTCCGCCAAGCGGCGCAGCTGCACGGCCACGCCCTGTGTTTCCAGCCCCGGCTGGATGTCATAGCTCAGCTCTCGGCCACTTTCAAAGGCCACCGGTTCAAAGGCCAGTACGCTCTCCAGCACCGTGTCCGACAGATCCACGGCGCTTTGCACCTGATTCGTCCCGTTCTCCGTCCTGGCCAGGGTCAGCATATCCTCCACCAGCCCCTTCATCCGCAGGGATTCGGCGTGGATCCCCTCCACATACCGTCGGGTCTTCTCCGGATCTCTCTCCTCCGCCGCCAGCTCCGAGGAGGACAGGATCACCGTCAGCGGCGTTTTCAGCTCGTGGGACGCATCGGAGATAAACTGCTTCTGCTCCTGCCAGGCCCGCCGCACCGGCCGCACCGCGAAGCCTGCCAACCAGTAGCTCAGCCCCGTCAGGATCACCAGCGCCGCCAGTGCGATCAGGACGCTGCGCAGCAGCAAGCTGCGCACGGTGGCCTGCTCCACAGAGCAGTCCGTGAAGGCAATGCGCACCGATAAGGCCCCCACCCGGCGCAGATACCGCAGCGAGTAGTCCTTCAGCACGCCGCTGTCGCTATCCTGCTCCAGGGCCGTCTGGACGATCTCCGTCACCAGCTCCTGATTTTCCAGGTTGTAGTAGCTGCTGCCGGAGAGACGGAGAGTCCCGCCGGAATATACCTCCGCCACAAAGCAGGGCAGACCGCTGCTGCCGGGCAGCTCACTTCTATCCAGTTTTCCCTCCAGGGCCGCGTACAGCCGCGCCTCGCTGCCCTGGCTCATCTGGCTTCTGGTGGACAGGGTCAGCACCACCAGCGCGCATATCAGCACCGCCGCCACCGTCACCACACTGATGCCAACGATCTTCAGCCGTAATTTTCGTATCATTCCGTCTCCTCCAGGCAGTAGCCCACCAGGCGCACCGTGCGGATCCGCATGCGGGAGTGTACCAGCTCCAGCTTGCGCCGCAGGAAGGAGATATACACCTCCACATTGTTGTCCTCGGCATTGGAGTCGTAGCCCCATGCCTTGAGCAGCAGCTGCTCCTTGGACAGGATCTGCCCGCCGTTGCGCATGAGCATCTCCAGCAGGTCAAACTCCTTGCGGCTGAGCCGGGCGCTGCGCTCCCCGCAGCTTACCTGAAAGGTCCCCGGCTGCAGAACCAGGTCGCCCCAGCGAATGGAGTCGTCCGCTCCGCTCTCCCCGTTGTGCCGCCGCAGCAGGCGGCGTGCACAGGCCAGCAGTTCCGGCGTCTGGAAGGGCTTTGTCAGGTAGTAATCCGCTCCCTGATCCAGCCCCCGCACCCGGTCGCTCAGCTCGCCCCGGGCGGTGAGCATCAGCACCGGCAGATCACTGCCGCTTGCCCGCAGCCGCTCCAGCACGGCGAAGCCGTCCAGCCCCGGCAGCATCACGTCCAGCACCAGCAGGTCGTAGATCCCCGACAGGGCATTGTCCAGCCCGGAAACGCCGTCATAGCTCACATCCACCGTGTACCCCTCCCGGCGCAGCAGCTCCTGCAGATTCTGCGCCAGCCGTTTTTCGTCCTCCACCACAAGGATCCGCATGTTCTCCGCCTCCCGCTCGTTTTTTCTGTTATTTTTCTCTATTGTATACCGAAAACTCTCCCGGGACAAGCCCCGGCCTATAGGCGGTATGATACCGTGCAATGCTTTAAGGAATATTAAAACAGCATGTAAAAAAGCCTCACAGCCTCAAACCGGGAGAGCGGCCGATCCACCCTCCCGGTTTGCATTTCGTTTATGCAGGGTCATGCGGTGCCCAGACTCAGCAGATCCCTCAGTGTCTGGGCCGTCTCCCCGGACACCTTGAAGATGGCCGGCACATCATTGTACATGGCAAAATACCCGTCCCCATAGGCCAGGCCGATTTTGATGGTAAAGCTATCCGTGCTGCCGCTGTCCGTGCGGTAACTGACCGTGGCCGTCACCGCCGGATCCGTCAGGCCGCAGATGGGCAGCGCGCCGGAGCTGGGGTTGTAGTCCACGCAGGACTCCAGCTTCACGCCCTTCGCCAGCAGAGCCGTGATCTTCGCCATCTGCTCCGATACGTCCTTGCCCTCCAGCAGCCAGCTTTCGCTCTCGCCGCGCACGGCGGTGCTATCTGCGCCGCCGCCCTGCACCCGGATCTGCGCCAGCTTCTCCGCCGGCAGAACCGGCAGCACCGGAATATCCACCAATTCGTAGATGTTCCGATCCATGAGCCGCACCAGGTCATCCGGCGCCACATAGATCTTGCCGGTGTCCCCGTCCCGGCACATGTAGTATCCGCCTCCCTGGGCCGCCGCGCCGATCTGCAGTGACAGGCCGGAGCCGTCACTGTTTTTGATCTCCAGTGTGCGGTCCGGCGCGTCCAGATCATAGCCGGTAATGTCGCCGGGGTTTTTCAGCGGTGTCAAGGCGCTCAGCCCGCTGACCTGATCCAGCAGCTGCTGCATCAGGGCCTGATTCAGCGGCAGGGTCGTGTCGTCCTTCCACTGCCACTGGTCCTTTTCATTTTTGTTAAAGCGCAGGGTGTAGGCGCTGTTTTTGTAGATCAGCTCCTGTGTCTCGGTGGAAACCAGACCCGTCTTGTCCAGTGTGTCAGGCTGGGGCTGCGTTTTCTTGGCGCAGGCGGTGCATACCAGCAGAAGCACCGCAGCCAGAATTGCTGCATATTTTTTCATGGAATTAGCTCCTTGCTACTGTTTTTCCCGATTATAGCACCAATCTGCCCAAAAGGGAAGACATCTGTAAAAATGCTTCCCCCCGCGAAATTTTATCAGGATCCATGCCGCATTCACCCCAAGACGCGCATACAAAAAGGAGCGGCCGCGGCCGCTCCTTTCGGTATATCAATATCTTACAGATGGGATACGAACGTGCTGTTCACTGCCACCGTGCGGCTGATGTCCGAGGACTTGATACTGCCGAAGATGGTGCGCATGATGGTCAGCGCCTTCTTTCCGCTGACCTCCGGATCCCGGTCATGCTCCAGCGCATCCACGAACTCATCGATGACGCCGCTGCGGGTGGTGGGCTCGAAGCTGTAGGCGGTGGATGTATTGCTCATATCCCGCACCACAATGGGGGCACCGGGATCGCTGTAGATGAGCATAATGCCCTTGGTGCCGTACAGGCAGGTGGAGTTGCACTCCTTGCCGTATACCGTCCAGCTGGCGGCCATGGTACCCACGGCGCCGCCGTTCATCCGCAGGATACACAGGGCATTATCGTCCACGCCGATGAGATGGCCGTGGTCGTCGTGCTTGTTGAGGGTCATCACCTTGGCGGTGGTCTCAATGACCGTCTGTCCGGTGAGATACTGCAGCAGATCCAGCTTATGGATGCCCAGGTCGCTGAGAGCGCCCATAGCGGCCTTGTCCTTGTCGAAGAACCAGGCGTCCCGATCCGGGGACCAGCCCTCGGGCCCGGCGTTGCCGATGGTGGTGCGGAAGGTGATGATGTCTCCGATGACGCCGCTCTCGATCAGCTCCTTTGCCCGGCGGTGCACCGGGTCAAAGCGCATATTGTGGCCCACCATCAGGTGCTTGCCGTTGAACTCTGCCGCCGCCACCATGGACTCGCACTCCGCCAGCGTCACAGCCATGGGCTTTTCCACCAGCACATGCTTGCCCGCGTACAGGGCCGCATTGGTGATCTCGGCGTGGTTGCGGTTCTCCACGCACACGGACACAGCGTCGATCTCCGGGTCGTTCAGCAGCTCATAGTAGCTGTCATATACCTTCCCGCCGTATTTTTCCGCCATCTGGGCGGCGCGGGAGTCGATCTTGTCATAGTAGCCCACCAGCTTGGCATGGGGATTGGTGGCATACTCCGGCAGGTGCCGGGTCTGGGCGATCTTACCGCAGCCAATGATACCGATTTTGACCATATGAATGCCTCCTTGTGATCCTCTCGCAGATATATCTACACGCAGATAGTTTTCTACTATTGATTATACCAAAAAATTTCCCCTGGCGAAAGCCCTTTTTTAGAAATTTTTCCGTTTTTTTGCTGCCGGACATCTTTCCCGTCTCCTTAACAAATTGTCACTTGCTATTTTCTCCCCATAAGGTTAGAATGGAACATGCTGCAGGGCGGCAGTTCTCCGCCCACCCATGAGAACAGGAGGATATTGCCCATGGTTTCCATCGTAGAAGTGACCACCCGCCGCCAGCTGCGCCGGTTTGTGGACTTCCCGAATCAATTATATAAAGATGTGCCCCAGTTCGTCCCCGCCACCTACAGCGATGATCTGGATGATTGGGACAGGAATAAGAACCCCGCCTTTTCCTACTGCGAGGCCCGCTGCTGGCTGGCCATGCGCGGAGAAGAGATCGTGGGGCGCATCGGCGCCATTCTGAGCCGGAAATCCAATGATAAGTGGGGCACCAATCGCCTGCGCTTCACCCAGGTGGATTTCATCGACGATCCGGAGGTGTCCGCCGCCCTTTTTGAAACGGTGGAGAACTGGGCCCGGGAGCTGGGCTGCACTGCCGTCCACGGCCCCCTGGGCTTCACGGATATGGACCGGGAGGGCATGCTGGTGGAGGGATTTGACCGCCGCGGCTGCTTCTTTACATATTATAACCATCCCTACTATATGCAGCATATGGCGGCTCTTGGCTATGTGAAGGATGTGGACTGGGTGGAAAATCTCATCTCCGCCCCCCAGGATGAAAGCACCACCGCCCGGTGGAAAAAGCTGTCGGACTATGTGATGCGCCGGCAGAAGCTACACACGCTGAAGGTGCATACCCGGCTGGAATATTTCCCCCTGCTCAAGCCCTTTTTCCATCTGGTGAACGAGGCCTACGCCCCCCTTTACGGCACCGTGGAGCTGTCCCCGGAGCAGATCAAGAAGTACAGCATGAAGTTTGCCCCCCTCATCAATCCCAAGCTCACCTGCTTCGTGATGAACGAGCAGAATGAGCTGGTAGCCTTTGGTGTCAGTGCCCCCAGCATTGCCGAGGCGCTGAAAAAGAGCCGGGGTCGATTGCTGCCCACAGGCTGGGTCCGGGTGCTCCATGCCTTCCGGAAAAACGACACCATTGACCTGCTGCTCATTGCCGTGCGGCCGGATCTGCAGGGCAAGGGCGTCAACGCCATTATTTTGAGCGAAGTGATGCAGGGCTGCCAGAAAATGGGCATCCGCTACGCGGAGACCGGCCCCATGCTGGAAGAAAACGAAAAGGTGCAGACCCAGTGGCAGCACTTCCCTTTGGAGCAGCACAAGCGCCGCCGCTGCTGGATAAAGGAGCTGGACGCCGTGCCCGCTGCCGCCGGTGTGCGGGAGGATGTCCAGCAATAGCAGAGCTGATCATCCTGACCTTCAGATTTTCAGGGACCGCTTACGCGGTCCCTTTTTGCGCCCCCAACGCACACGCCCTCTTATCATGCATCCGTAGGGGTCGGTGTCCTCGACGACCCGCTCCACTGCCCCCTTGCTGCGCCCCGTAGGGGCCGGCGTCCTCGACGACCTGCTCCACCGCCCCCTTGCTGCGCTCCGTAGGGGTCGGCGTCCTCGACGACCCGCTCCACCGCCCCCTTGCTGCGCTCCGTAGGGGTCGGCGTCCTCGACGACCCGTTCCACCGCCCCCTTGCTGCGCTCCGTAGGGGCCGATGCCCACATCGGCCCGCTCCACCGCCCCTTTGCTGCGCTCCGTAGGGGCCGATGCCCACATCGGCCCGCTCCACCGCCCCTTTGCTGCGCTCCGTAGGGGCCGATGCCCACATTGGCCCGCCATCCCGCACCCCTTGTCCCCCCGTAGGGGCGACCCTTGCGGTCGCCCGCTGCAAACGCCCACATATTATGCGTAGGGGCGGGGCTCTCTTGCCCACCGTCGTGCCTGCCGATTCCCGGCCGCTGTCGCATCCGCCAATCGGGGCACTTCCTCGAAACCGGCTCGCTTCATCCGCCGCTGGCGGCGCTTCGCCGATTTCCCCGCCCACCCGGTTTTGCTCTGCACTTCTTGTAAAAATCTTGTCATTGCGAGGGCGCTCTGCGCCCATGGCAATCCGCATCCCCCTGCTTTACATCCCGGCAGCGGTATGCTATACTTTTTCCCGGATAAAAGCAAAAGGAGGGCCGCCATGGATCGCAGCCAACTTTATATCTCCACCGTCTCCGCCGGGTGTGATGCCTCCGCCACCCGGCACGGCCTGGGGCTGGAGATCGCCGAATACTGCACCGCCATGAACCTGGACGACCCAATTCCGGAGGTGGTGGATGCCGCCCGATGCCACCGGCGGTCCGCCGGCCGCTTTGTGTTCCACGCCCCCTTCAACGAGCTTTGCCCTGCCGCCATCGACCCGCTGGCCGTGGAGCTGGCCCGCCATCGGTACCACCAGGCCCTGGCCGCCGCCCGGGACTGGGGCTGCCCCCTGATGGTGGTGCACACGGGATTTATCCCGTGGGTATACTATCCGGAGTGGTTCGTGGAGAAATCCGTGGAGTTTTGGCGGGACTTTTTGCAGGAGGTGCCGGAGGGCATGACCCTGTGTCTGGAGAATGTCATGGAGCCCTCCCCCCAGATCCCGGTGGATATCGTCCGGCAGGTGGCCGATCCCCGGCTGCGGCTGTGCCTGGACGTGGGCCACGCCAATGCGGAGCTGTCCCACACACCGGTGACTCAGTGGGTAGAGCAGTGCCTGCCCTACCTGCGGCACCTGCACCTGCATAATAACCAGGGCGGCTGGGATCTCCACGATCCTCTGGCCCGGGGCACCGTCCCCATGGAGGAGATCCTGCGCACCCTGGACGGCCTGCCCCATCTGACCTACACACTGGAAACGCTGCAGGCGGAGGAAAACGTCCTCTGGCTGCTGGAAAAGGGGTTTTTAACGCCATGAACTACGAAGAACTGCTCCTGCGGGAGCTTCCCCATATCCTCCCCGCCGACGAAGATGCCATGGCCCGGGCCGCCGTTTACCAGGGCACTCTGGCCAAGCCCCCGGGCAGTCTGGGCCAGCTGGAGAATATCTATATCCGCCTGTGCGGCATCAGCGGTACCCTGCGCCCGGCCTATACCCCCTGCCGCATCGTCGTCCTCTGCGCCGACAACGGCGTGGTGGACGAGGGCGTGTCCGTAACGCCCCGGAGCGTCACGGCGGCCCAGGCGGTGAACATGACCCGGCACCTTACGGGTATGAGCGCCATGGCCCACCATTTTGGCGATGAGGTGCAGGTGGTGGATGTAGGCATTGCCGACGAATACATCTGCCCCGCGATTCTAAACTGTAAGATTCTCCCCGGCACCCGTAATTTAGCCCGCGAACCGGCCCTGACCCGGCAGGAGGCGGCCCAGGCCGTCTGGACGGGCATGATGCTGGCCCGCCGGGCCAAGGCCGAGGGCATAGCCGTTCTGGGCGTGGGGGAGATGGGCATTGGCAATACCACCACCTCCTCGGCGGTGCTTTCCGCCCTGACGGGGCTTCCGGTGGAGGCCGTCACCGGCCGGGGCGGCGGCATGACCGACGCGGGCTTCCTGCGAAAAAAGGAGGTCATTACAGCCGCCCTGGCGCTGCACCGGCCTGACTCCGGCGACGTGCTGGACGTGCTGAGCAAGGTAGGCGGTCTGGACATCGCCGCCATGTGCGGCGTATTTCTGGGAGCGGCCCGGTATCGGCTCCCGGCGGTGATCGACGGATTCATCTCCGTGGTGGCGGCCCTGTGCGCCGTGCGCCTGCAGCCCCGGACGGCGGACTATCTCTTTGCCTCCCACGCCTCCCACGAGGTGGGCTACGCCGCCGCCATACAGAAGCTGGGCCTTACCCCGTGGCTGCATCTGGGCATGCGCCTGGGAGAGGGCAGCGGATGCCCCATCGCCTTCCGGGTGATGGAGGCGGCCTGCGCCGCCGCATCGGACATGGCCACCTTCTCCTCCGCCGCCATTGACGACAGCTATTTGGACGACATTCGGGGAAAGGACTGCTTCTGATATGACCGTGTTTCTCTCCGGCGGCTGCAAAAACGGGAAATCCACCCTGGCCGAGCAGATCGCCGTATATCTGAGCCGGCCGGGTCGGCTTTACTACCTGGCCACCATGATCCCCCATGACGACGAGGACCGCGCCCGCATCGCCCGCCATGTGGCCAGCCGGTCGGGTCTGGGCTTTCAGACCATCGAGTGCGGTCTGTCTCTTCAGGCGGCGCTGCGGGACGCCGATGTCGAGGGGAGCTACCTGCTGGACAGCGTCACCGCCCTGCTCTCCAACGAGATGTTTCGTCCGGACGGCTCCGTGGATCTCACCGCCCCGGAACGGGTGGCCCGGGAGCTGACGGCCCTGGCCCGGCGAATGAAAAGCATGGTGTTCGTCAGCGACTATATCTATTCCGACGCCCTGCTCTACGGCGACCTCACCGAGGAATATCGCCGGGGCCTGGCCCATATTGACCGGGCTCTGGCCGCCGCATGCGACACGGTGGCAGAGATAAGCTTTGGCGGGTGCATCGTTTATAAAGGAGAGCTTCCCGTATGAAAAAATGGTTCACCGGTTTTTCCATGTGCTGGGGGATGTTCTGCGCCATCCCCAATCCCATCCCCCGCTGGAACAGCGGATACTACCGGCAGATGCTCCTGTGCCTGCCCTTTCTGGGCGGCGTTCTGGGGCTTATCTGGGCCGGGATCGGCTGGCTCCTGCTGCGCTTTTCGGCCCCGCAGCCCCTCTTTGCCCTGTGCATGACGGCGGCTCCCTGGTGCCTCACGGGCTTTATCCATCTGGACGGATTCATGGACTGCTGTGACGCGGTGCTCTCCCGCCGGGATCAGGCCCGCCGCCGGGAGATCCTCAAGGACTCCCATGTGGGTTCCTTCGCCGTCATCTGCCTGGTGCTGCTGGCCATGGCCGGCTACAGCGTCTGGTCCTGCCCGGTGCAGCCGGGAAAGCTGTGGGCGCTGCCCCTGGTCAGCGCCGCCGTGCGGTGCGTCAGCGCCGGGTCGGTGCTGGGCCTTGCGCCTCTGGAGACCAGCGGCTACCACGCCATGGGGCAGAGCCGGGGTGCCGCTGCCGCCGCGTGGATGCTGGCGGCGGTGTGCGCGGGCCTGAGCCTGCTGCTGCCGGGCCGGGGCTTTTTCTGCGTGCCTGCGGCCATTGCAGGGGCCGCCGCCGCGGTTTTTCTGCTGCGGCGGAACTTGGGCGGCATGTGCGGGGATATCTCCGGAGCCGCCATCACTCTGGGCGAACTTGTGGGCAGCGCCGCGCTGCTTCTGTAAGGAGGAGTTATATATGGATCTCATCATCGGCGGGGCCTATCAGGGCAAGCTGGCCTACGCCATGGAGCGTTTTCATCTGGCGCCGGAGGATCTGGCCCGCTACGAAAGCGGCATTGACCCCTCCCGCCGCTGTATCTGCTATCTGGAGCAGGCGGTCTGGGCCGCCGTTTCCGCCGGGCAGAGCTTTGTCATGCCCCCGCTGCGACCGGATGCCGTGGTCATCTGCACGGACGTGTCCTGCGGCGTAGTGCCCATGGACAGAAGCCAACGTCTCTGGCGGGAGGAGGTGGGCCGGGCCGTGTGCGCGCTGGCCCGCCAAGCGGATTCCGTCACCCGCGTTTTCTGCGGTCTGCCGCTAAAATTGAAATAATCAATCAGTGCCGCAGCCGGTTTCCCGGCTGCGGTTTTTTTATGAAAAATAGACCCCCCGGATGATCTCCATATCGTCCCGCCCCCTCACCTCCGGGGCCGTCCCGGCATAGTATGACCACGGAGAGTCATTTCTCTCAGCAAAGGAGGCAGATCAAATGATTCATCTTCGCGGCGCGTCCTTTGTGTATCAGGCGCCCGACGGCGAGGTAGAGGCCCTGCGGCGGGTGGATATGGATGTCGCCCCGGGGGAATTCTGCAGCGTAGTAGGCCCCTCCGGCTGCGGCAAATCCACTCTCCTGTCCGTGATCTCCGGGCTGGAGCGGCTCACCTCCGGCACGCTGGAGGTGGACGGAGCCCCGATCAGCGGCCCCTCCGATAAAATCGGCTTCATGCCCCAGCGGGATCAGCTCTTTCCCTGGCGCACCATCCGGGACAACGTGACCCTCGGCCTTACCGTGACCGGAAAGCGCACGGCGCAGAATCTTGCCTATGCCGATGCGCTTTTGGAGCGCTACGGCCTGTCCGCCTTCGCCCAGAAGCGGCCCTTCCAGCTCTCCGGCGGCATGCGCCAGCGCTGCGCCCTCATCCGCACCATGGCCACCAATCCCAAGATCCTTCTGCTGGATGAGCCATTTTCGGCGCTGGATTTCCAGACCCGCCTGGCGGTTTCCTCGGACATCAGCCGCATCATCCGTCAGGAGCAGAAGACCGCCCTGCTGGTGACCCACGATATCTCCGAGGCCATCAGCCTTTCTGACCGCGTCTTTGTCCTCAGCGCCCGGCCTGCCGTGGTGAAAAGTATCCACGACTTGACCGCCCTGCAGGGGCTCTCCCCTCTGGAGCGCCGGGATGCGGACGCATTCCACACCTATTTTCAGGCCATATGGAAGGAGTTGGATTTCCGTGAATAGCGCTTCTCCCTCCCCCGCCCGGCGGGCCTATCTCCTGTCGGTGCGGCGGCAGCGGCGGCAGGTACGCCTGTGGCAGATCGCTCTGCTCCTGGGCCTTCTGGCCCTGTGGGAGCTGAGCTGCCGCCTGGGCCTTTCCGACGGGTTCCTCATCAGCAGTCCCAGCCGCATGGCCTCCACCTTTCTCGGCCTGTGCCGCAGCGGTGAGCTGTGGCGGCATATCGGGGTGTCCTGTGGGGAAACGGTCATCGGCTTCCTCTCCGGCACGGCCCTGGGCACGGCGGTGGCCGTGTGCATGTGGTGGTCGGGGAAGCTGGCCCGGATCCTGGACCCCTATCTGGTGGTGCTCAATGCCCTGCCCAAAACCGCCCTGGGCCCCATATTCATCGTCTGGATGGGTGCCGGTCCCGGGGCCATCATCGTCATGACCCTGGCCATTTCGCTGATCGTGACCATTCTGAACATGTACCAGGGCTTTCTCTCCACGGATGTGGAGAAGATCCGTCTCATGCGATCTCTGGGTGCCAGCCGCTGGCAGATCCTGTGGCTGCTGGTGTTTCCGGCCAATGCGCCCACGCTGTTTTCCACCCTGAAGGTGAATGTGGGGCTGTCGTGGGTGGGCGTCATCATGGGTGAGTTTCTTGTCTCGCGGGCCGGTCTGGGCTACCTCATCGTCTACGGCTCCCAGGTGTTCAACATGGATCTGGTGATGACCAGCGTGGTGATCCTGGCGGCGGCGGCAGTGGTGATGTACCAGCTGGTGCTGTGGGTGGAAAAAATCTTAAATCGTTTTTGGGGGAAAGGACTATGAAAAAGATCCTGGCATTTATTCTGGCTGTGCTGATGATGGTTCCGGCTCTGTGCGCCTGCGGAAAGGCGGATAAAAAAACAGCGGTGCGGCTCAACGAGGTCACCCACTCCGTCTTCTATGCGCCCCAGTATGTGGCCCTGAGCCAGGGCTTCTTTGCCGAGGAGGGCCTGCAGGTGGAGCTGATCAACGGCGGTGGAGCCGACAAGGTGATGACCGCCGTAGTCTCCGGCCAGTCGGATATCGGTCTGGCCGGCCCGGAGGCCAGCATCTATGTGTATAACCAAGGCAAGGCCGACCACACCCAGATCATCGCCCAGCTGACCAAGCGGGACGGCTCCTTCCTGGTGGGCCGCTCCGACGGGGCCTTCTCCTGGGAGGATCTGCGGGGCAAGACCATCATCGGCGGCCGCAAGGGCGGCGTGCCGGAGATGACCCTGGAGTATGTTCTGCGGCAGCACGGCCTCATCCCCGGCGCGGACGTCACGGTAGATACCTCCGTGCAGTTCAACATGATGGCTGGGGCCTTCACCGGCGGTCAGGGGGACTATGTGACCCTCTTTGAGCCCACAGCCACTCAGGTGGAAAAGGCCGCCCAGGGCTATGTCCTCGTCTCCATCGGCCAAGAGAGCGGCGAGATCCCCTACACCGCCTACTTTGCAAACGTCAGCTGGCTGCGTGAGAACGCTGACACCGCCCAGCGCTTTGTAAATGCCATCGCCAAGGCCCAGAAGTGGGTGCAGGAGCACACGGACCGCCAGGTGGCCGAGGCCATCATCGACCAGTTCCCGGACACCTCGCTGGATGAACTGGAGGCCGTCACCGCCCGCCACCGGCAGATCGACGCCTGGAACGCCACGCCCTTCATGGAGCAGCACGCCCTGGAGCGTCTGGAGACGGTCATGGAGCAGGCCGGCGAGCTCTCCCGGGCGGAATGGGTGCCCTTTGACCAGCTGGTAAACAATACCTTCGCCCAAAAGGCCATCAGCTGACATACCCTCTGCCGCCTGCAGGCGGCGGAACCTGCAATATCTTTTCTGCATGTCGGAATACCGCTCCAAAAGGTGCGGTATTCCGCTTTTTTCCGGATTTTTCGGCTTTTCCCCAGCTTTTCTCCGTGTTTTCTGTGGACAACGGCGGCGGGCTGTGCTATTTTTATGATGAATACATATTCCTGCACCTCCCCTGTATCCGGACAGAAAGGACAGATCCTCTTGAGACCAACGCCTGCCAAACAGAATATGCCCCGGCGCATTCTCGCCCTGCTTCTGCTGGCTCTCTTGCTGTCGGGCCTGGCCATCCCCGTCCTGGCCGTCTCCGGGTCGGAGGGCTATGTAAACACTGACGAGGTGCATGTCCGCACCGGCCCAGGCACCGGCTATGCTTCCCTCCGCTTCGGCGGCAGCACGGATATCCTGCTCTATCGCGGCCAGTATGTGAAGATTCTCTCCACCCGGAAGAGCAGCGATGGCAGCAGCTGGCATCAGATCGTTTTTACATACAATGGCTATAACAAGCTGGGCTTCATGCGCAGCGATTTCATCACCTATCTGGAGCGGGACAAGGACTATGATGCCTATCTCACCGCCCAGGGCTTCCCGGACAGCTACAAGCCCTATCTCCGGGCGCTGTACGCCGCCAGCGGCGGCAAGTGGACCTTCGCGGCCCACAAGACCGGACTGGATTGGGACCGTGCCCTGGAAAACGAGGCTACCCTCGGCCGCAGCCTTGTGGGCGGCAGTGACACCGCCCTGCGCTCCACGGCTCCCGGTGCCTATAACAGCGAGACCGGCATCTGGCGTGAGTATGAGCCCGGCTGGTACGCTGCCAGCCGCGACACCGTGGCTTTTTACCTGGACCCCCGCACCTATCTGGCGGACGGCACCTGCATTGCCTTTGAAAAGCTCACCGGCAACGCTTCCGTCACCCACCAGCAGCTCTCCCGGGTGCTGGCGGGCTGCAAATGGGCCACCGACCGGATCATCGACGAGTTCCTTCGGGCCGGGGCGGAGGCGGACGTCAGCCCCATTTTTTTGGCGGTGAAGGCCCGGGACGAGCTGGGCACCGGTGCCACCGCCAACGCCAGCGGCTACAAGCTGGATGACGGCGTAAAGTATTATAACTTCTTCAACATCGGTGCCTACGGAGGCCCTGACCCCAACTATAGCGGCATTCTCTATGCCCGCAGCGAGGGCTGGGACACCAGCTATAAGGCCATTCTGGGCGGTGCGGAGTTCATTGCCCGCCGCTATATCGCCCAGGGGCAGGACACCCAGTATCTCCAGCGCTTTAACCTTAGCGAAAAGAACACCTTCGCCCACCAGTACGCCACGGACATCACCTACGCCTATAAAGGCGGCTGGGGCACCTATACCTCCTATGCGGAAAATGATCTGCTGGATGTGAGCCTTGTGCTCTCCGTGCCCATTCTGGACAATATGCCCTCCGTCACCAAGCTCCCCACCGCCCAGTTCGAGCAGGAATATGACCCCGATCCCGAGCCGGATCCTAAACCGGACCCTGACCCCACGCCAGAACCTGATCCGGAGCCCGAACCGGAGCCGCCGGCGGTCTATGACTATGTGGGCCGCCTGAATCTTCGCCTGACGGACTCCTATCTCTCCGGCTTCTCCCTGGGCACCCCGGTGAAAACCCTGATCTCTCAGATCAAGGCCGTCAATCAGGATGCCTCCGTCACCGTCACGGACGGGGCAGGCAAATCCGTCTCCGATTCCGCCCTTGTCTCCACCGGCCAGGTGCTGACCATCCGGGATGCCGCCGGCACCTATACCTACACCTGTGTGGTGTATGGCGATGCCAACGGGGACGGCCGCATCGCCGCCACGGATCTGCTGGCGGTGAAAAAGCACATTCTCAAGACCAAGCCCCTCACCGGCCCCTATGCCCGGGCAGTCACCTTCTCCGGCAAGAAGATCGCGGCCACGGCGCTGCTGACCGTCAAAAAGCACATCCTGGGCACCGCGCCCATCATGCAGAAGTGAAAAGCAGGTGCATTATGAAACAGATCAAAACAATTTCTCTCTCCCTCCTTTTGGCCTTTGCCATGCTCCTCTCCCTGGTGCAGGCAAGCTATGCCGCGGGTATTTCCGTCTCCGCCGGTCAGGGAACCGTCAGCGTAGGCAGGACCGTGGCCTTCTCCATCACCGTGCCCTCCGGCTCGGAGGCATGGACCTACTCCGTCTCCCATTCCGACAATCTCACTCTGGAGTCCGGGGAGCTGGCCCCCATGGGCTTTGAGGGCGATAGCCGCACCAACCAGCTGGTTTTCCGGGCCAACAGCACCGGCACCGGCACCGTCAGCATATCCGCCGGATCCTACTGCATAGACGGGGTGGACTACGATGCCTCCGGCAGCGCCTCTGTGACCATCGTGGCCGCCGATAAGCCTGATGACAGCGAGCCCTCCCACGGCGGCAGCGGCAGTGGCGGCGGCAGCGGCAGTGGTAGCAGCAGCGGTACTGGGAATGGGGGCAGCGGCAGCGATTCCCGCAGCGCCAACAACGCCCTCGCCTCCCTCACCGTCAGCGCCGGCACGCTGACCCCGGCCTTTGACCCCGCCGTCACGGAATACACCCTCTCCCTGCCCCTTCAGTCGGACAAGCTCACCGTCACCGCCGCAGCCTCCGATTCCCGCGCCACGATCCACGGCGACGGGGAGATTGCCCTTCAGAGCGGTGAAAACATGCTCTCCGTAGTAGTCACCGCCGAAAACGGCTCCGTCAGAACCTACACCATCACCGCCCAGGTGGCCCAGGCCCCCACGGTGTTCCTCTCCTACGGCAGCGGGAAGCTGGGCGTGGTGAAGGATATCGCCGGCGTAACGGCCCCCGCCGGTTTCACCGTCTCCAGCATCCCCCACAACGGCGAGACCATCCCCGCCTGGGCCAATGCCTCCGGTCAGACCCTTCTGTATCTGGTGGATGAGAGCTCCCATGCCGGATTTTACCTCTATTCCCCGGAGGTAGGCGTTCTCTCCCCCTATCTGCCCCTGACCGACTCCTACGTCTATGTCGGTGTTCCCACCGGCAAGCAGACCATTCCCGGCCTCACCTTCGGCTCCGTCACCGCCTTTGGCCAGACGCTGGACGGCTGGACCTATCAGGATGCCTCTCTGCCAGACTTTTCCGTCCTGTACCTGATGGATACCGCCGGTACCTGCGGCTATTACACCTACGATTCCCAGAACGACACCCTTCAACGCTTCAGCGGCGCCGTCTTCTCCGATGATGGCGGCCGGACCCTGCGCCTGCCCATGCTGTATGTGTATATCGCCGGCGGCGCGGCAGCTCTGCTCCTGGTGCTGGTGATCGTCCTTGCCGCCCTCTGTGGCCGCCGGGGCAGAAAGCTGCGCCTTCTGTCCGCTCCCGCTCTCCCGACTTCCGATGCGGAGATAGAAACCCAGTCGGCGGATGCTGCCGCCCCTCAGGAGCCCGGCATCTCCCTCCCCCAGGATGTTTCCCCCGCGCCGCAGGCCGAACCGGATCCCACTTCCCATCCGGAAGAAGCCTCTTCCGCGCCGGAACCCTCCACGGATACCGCGTCCCCCGCACCAGAGGAAACTCCTCTGTCCATTCCGGACGCCGCCGATGATGCCCCCACGCCGGAGCCCTCCTCTGCCGAGGCCGCCCCGGAATCCCCGGCCCCGGCCGGTGCCCCGCCCGCCCAGGAGGAAACGCCGCCCTCCGATGCCTCTCTGGAGGATACCCTCCGGCAGCTTCCTTTGGACGACCTGCTCAATGACATCCACAATCTATAATCTATGACAAAACAAACGCACGGAGCATAGCTCCGTGCGTTTGTTTAAACTGTCGAAAAACCCTCCGGTTTTCCGGGCAAAAGGCCCCAAGTCTGCTGCGCGCATAATTTTGCCGCGAAATGGCAAAATTCCACGCTGGCAGCCGGAGAAGTATTTTCTCTCACGCACAGGTCGCCAGAGAAAATACTCTCAATTTTTCACGTCTGCGTACGCGAACTCTGCGAGGCTTTTGTTCTTTTGCCTTCTCCCACCTCAGCGGGCAAAGGCTCTGCCCTCATTCAGAAGGAGACTGTCTCCGGATCCGGCTTCTGGCAAGCACTGACCCGGTCCACATACAGCACCGGCCCCTCGCCCTGGTAGGCCTCGCACTGCTCCTTTTTCACCGTGGCGTGGATCTTCACCCACTCCCGGTTCTTGAAGCGGTCCATACCCTCGCCCTTGCACACCAGAGCCAGAAACTGCATGTCGTTCTCGCAGCACACCATGGCAAAGCGGCCCGGGCAATCCACGCCCTTGAACTTCTTGGAATGGCACATCAGTGCCTTAAAGGTGACGCTGATCCCCTCGTAGCGCTCCGGGTGATCCATCAGATCCACATACCAGATGCCGTAGTCCTCATCCGCCACCTCCAGGTGGCCGCTGGACAGGTCAAAGGGCATCATGTCCTCGGTGACATACTCCTCGCTGGTGCCGTCCTCGTTTTCCAGGTAGATGTCCGCCCGGCGGTTGGCCATGCGCAGGTTCCGCTTGCGCAGATCCTCCCGCAGCGCCTCGTTGCAGCGGTTGAAGATGATCATGTCGGCATTGGACACCTTCTCCATCACCAGCTGCCCCATGTTTTTCAGGTACGGCTCAAAGGTATGCGCGTCCATCAGGCAGATGATCTGGTACAGGATCCAGTTTCCCGGCAGCCCGTCCCGGTACAGGGGCTCCATCATCCACATGCCGTTGTACTCGATGATGACCTGCTTGGGCTTATACTGCTTTTCCAGCTTTTTGAAAAGCTCCGGCGTCAGCTCCTCCTGCTCCTCCACGGTGTAGGTGAATACATTCATCAGCGCATGGGGGTCGTAGTCCTCCTCCCCCTCCTCACAGCGGATGAGCAGGGTCTTGTCCTCGGCGGCAAAGCCGTCCTTGAGGATGCCGTTTATGAAGTTTGTTTTGCCGGCGTCCAAAAATCCGGCAACGAGATATACAGGAATGTCCATGTTTTTTCTCCCTTACAGGTTTACAGGCCGAACAGCTCTTTCAGCTTGCCCTCGTCCAGCTTGGAGCCGATGACGCACAGCCGTCCGGTGTAGTCCGCCGGGCCGAAGCGCACCTCGTGCTCCTCGGGCACATAGTCAAAGTGCAGCCACTTGCCGCCCTCGCAGGGCACGATGCCCTTGGCCCGCAAAATAGCGCCGTATTCGCCGCCGTCCAGAGCCGTGAGGATCCGGTCAATGTCCGCCTCCGAGAAGGTCTTAGGCGTCTCTGCGCCCCAGCTGGTGAACACCTCGTCGGCGTGGTGGTGATGGTGGTGGCAGGCGCACTCCGGGTCGTCGCACTCGCCGTCGTGGTGATGGTGATGCTCGTGCTCTTCGTGGTCATGGTCATGATGATGTTCATGTTCATGCTCGTGGCAGCACTCGTCCCCGTCCTCGTGATGATGGTGATGGTGTTCGTGCTCCTCGTCCTCATCCTCGTCATGGTCGTGATGGTCATGCTCATGATGGTGCTCGTCATGATCCTCGTGGTCATGGTCATGGTGGTGATGATGGTGGTGCTCCTCCTCTTCGGCCTCATGCTCGGCCCGGATGCGCTCCATCAGCTCGTCCGCCAGGGATACCTTTTCCATCGCGGCCAGAATGGTCTTGCCGTCCAGCTGATCCCAGGGGGTGGTGATGATGGCAGCGTCCTTGTTCTTCTCCCGCAGCAAAGCCACGGCAGCCTCCAGCTTCTCCGGGCTCACCTTCTGGGTGCGGCTGAGGATGATGGTTCCGGCGGTCTCGATCTGGTTGTTGTAAAACTCGCCGAAGTTCTTCATGTATACCTTTACCTTAGAGGCATCCGCCACGGTGACAAAGCTGTTCAGCTTCATCTCCGGCACATCCTTCACAGTGTTCTCCACCGCCAGGATCACATCGGAGAGCTTACCCACGCCCGAGGGCTCAATGAGGATGCGGTCCGGGGTGAACTTCTTCTGCACATCTACCAGGGCCTTGCCGAAGTCGCCCACCAGGGAGCAGCAGATGCACCCGGAGGACATTTCGCTGATCTGCACGCCGGAGTCCTTCAAAAATCCGCCGTCAATACTGATCTCGCCGAATTCGTTTTCAATGAGCACCAGCTTCTCACCCTGGAATGCCTCCTGGAGCATTTTCTTGATGAGTGTGGTCTTACCCGCTCCCAAAAAGCCGGACACAATATCGATCTTAGTCATAAATCGCGCTTCCTTTCTGACTTTTGTATATAAAATCAAATGTATAAACTATATTCGCAGGGGCCGATCCCTATATCGTCCCGTTTCTTACCACGTCTTGTCACACTTCCGCAGGGGCGACCCTCGCGGTCGTCCGTGGGCGGGACCCATAGGTCCCGTCATACACCACACCCCTTGCAAAAACCTGTCATTGCGAACCACTGACCGACGTCACTGGTGTGGCAATCCGTAATACTCCGCGCACCGCACCCCGGGCGATCCGCAATCCCTTCTTATGGTACTTATCTTATCCCATTTTCCGAAAAAAGCAAGGTCTCTCCTGTGAATTTTTTGTGATCTGCCCCCATATCTGCGTTTTTTTCTGTTGCCAAAAGCTCAGACTTGTAGTAGAATATATCCATTGACAGTCCTCCGTGTGAAGCTGCGGAGCCGGTCTTGCGCAATGGATACCCACGAATCATGTCAGGCGGGGAACCGAGCAGCATTAAGAGGGATCATCCATGTGCCGCAAGGGCGCCGGCTCTGTGGCTTCATGGGGAGGACTATCTATTTTCGTAAAAATTCCAAAGGAATTTTTACGAAAAGGTTTGCAGCCCGCTGCGCGCATAATTTTGTCGCTCTGCGTCAAAATTCCACACTTTTGGGCTGGGCGGTATTTTCCCCCACGCGCATGTCTCGGGGAAAAATGATTTAAATTCTTCGCGTCTTCGGACGTGAAATCTGCGATGCTTTTATTAAGGGAGGCAGGCTCATGTATCAGGCGCTCTACCGCAAGTGGCGGCCCACCACTTTTTCTCAGGTGGTGGGGCAGCAGCATATCACCGATACGCTTCAGCGCCAGGTGGCTGAGGGCCGCACGGGCCATGCCTATCTTTTCACTGGCACCCGGGGCACCGGCAAGACCACCTGCGCCCGGATTTTAGCCAAGGCCATCAACTGCCTGCACCCTGTGGACGGTGCTCCCTGCAACCAGTGCGAGGCCTGCCGGGGGATCGACGAGGGCCGGCTTCTGGATATCACCGAGCTGGACGCTGCCAGCAACAACGGCGTGGACAATGTCCGCGCCCTCCGGGAGGAGGCGGTGTATACCCCCTCTGTGCTGAAAAAACGGGTGTACATCATCGATGAGGTGCACATGCTCTCCACCCCGGCCTTCAACGCCCTGCTGAAGATCCTGGAGGAGCCGCCGGAGCATCTGGTGTTCATTCTGGCCACCACGGAGCTGCACAAGGTCCCTGCCACCATTCTCTCCCGCTGCCAGCGGTATTCCTTCAAACGCATCCTGCCCCATGACATCGCCCGGCAGCTGCTCTATATCGCCGGGGAGGAGCACATCGACTTGACTCCTGATGGAGCGGACATTCTGGCCCGGATGGCAAACGGTGCCATGCGGGATGCTCTGAGCCTGCTGGACCAGTGCCGCAGCTGCGAGGACACTCTGAACAGTACCGCCATTCTGGAGCTTTTGGGACTGGCCGGCGGCGTGCAGACGGCCCAGCTGCTGCAATTCATTCTGCAGCGGAATACCCAGGATACGCTGCTGCTTTTTGACAAGCTCTACCGGGACGGGAAGGACATTTCCGCCCTGCTGCGGGAGCTTTCCGACCTGTGCCGGGATCTGCTGATCCAGCGCTCTGCGCCCCAGGGTGGCAGCGTGCTGCTCACGGGTCTCTATGACGGGAAAACTCTGGAAAGCCTTTCATCCCTGGCCCCCGGCAGCCGGCTGATCTTCATGCTGGAAATTCTCGGCCAGACCCTGGCCGCCCTGGGCGGCAGCAGTCTGCGCACGGAGGCGGAGCTGTGCCTGATGAAGCTGTGCGACGAGAGTTTGTGCGGCAGTCCGGCGGCGCTGACGGCCCGGCTGGAGCGGCTGGAACGGGCCGCCGCCAAGGGCTTTGTCCCGGCGGAGGTTTCCGCGCCTACACCTGCGCCCATTCCGGTGCCCACCCCCGCTGCCGCGCCCGCTCCGCAGCCTGCGGCCGCAGCCAAACCCCAGAAGGAATCAGCGCCTGCAACCCCCGCAGAACCCGAGCCAAAGCAGCCGGAAAGGAAGCCGGCTCCCGCCCCTTCCCAGGCGGAAAAATCCCCCGTTTCCGCAGGGGACAGCGACATCTGGCAGCGGCTGCAAAACCGCTACAAGGGCGCCCTGCGGGTGGACAAGCGGGTGTTTCTCAACGGTGCTTCCGGCACGCTGGCGGACGGTGTGCTGACCGTGGTCTGCCGGGACGAAATGGTGAAAAATTATCTGGACTGTCCCGAGGTGAACCAGGTTCTGGAAAACGTCACGGCGGAGGAGATCGGCGGGGCCGTGCGTGTGGTATTCACTCTGGGGCAGGTGAATCCCCCGGCCAGACAACGGCCCGATACCCCGTCAAATATGACTACTGGCACCGCTACAAATACCACTACAAATTTCACTACAAATCCCACTGCAAACACAACATCTGAACCGGGTAGAAATACGGCAGCTCCGATGGGAGATGAAACTCCCCGGGAAGAGCCGCCCATGCCCCAGACACCCCCCTGGGAAGCATCTCCCTCCGGGACGGATCGAATGAATGAATTGCTGGCTGAAGGCAGCCGGTTGGATCATTTCAATATCAAATAAGGAGCGATAGAATCATGGCAAAAGGATACAGCGCAAGAGGCGGATTTACCGGCGGGGCCGGCATGATGCGCCAGCAGCAGCAAATGCAGCAGAAGATCCTGAAGATGCAGCAGGAGATGGAAAAGGCCCAGACGGATGTGGAGAACGCCTTTTTCTCCGCCACCGCAGGCGGCGGCGTGGTGAAGGCCACGGTCAGCGGCAAGCGTCAGCTCACGGAGCTTACCATCCAGCCGGAGGCAGTGGACCCGGAGGATGTGGAGATGCTGCAGGATCTGGTGATCTCCGCTGTGAACGAGGCTCTGCGCCAGGCGGAGGACGCCATGGAAAACAGCATGCAGGGACTCACCGGCGGACTGAACATTCCGGGTTTCAATCTGTAATAAAAAGAATTCCAGCAGTCAGCTGCTGGAATTCTTTTTTATCTTCTCTGATTCAGGAGTATGTACGCAGGACGGCGGCGACCTTTCCCAAAATAGAGGCGTATCGACCGTCTATGGGGCTGTAGGCTTCGTTTTCCGGCAGGAGCCACACCTGCCCGTTTCGCCGGGACAGGCGTTTCACCGTGGCCTCATCCTCCAGCAGGGCCACAACGATCTCTCCATTCTGCGCCACGCTCTGCCGGTGCACCACCACCAGATCCCCGGGGAGAATGCCCGCATTCAGCATGGACTCACCCCGGACCCGCAGGGCAAAATACTCCCCATCGCGGCCCTGGGTGTCAAAGGGGATATAATCGTCAATGCACTCCTGGGCCAAAATCGGTGTGCCGGCGGCCACATCGCCCAAGACCGGGACACGGCCGGGCGCAGAATACGGCTCCTCCGGAGCCGGGGGCTCCGGGGCGGCAGACACAACCGGCCCCACCAGCGTCAGGGCCCGGCCCTTTCGGCCGCTCTTGCTGATATAGCCCAGCTCCTCCAGATGCTTCATGTGAAAATGCACCGTGGAGGGGGATTTCAGCCCCACGGCCTCCCCGATCTCCCGGACGGAAGGCGGATAGCCCTGGGTACGGATGGCATCGGCTATATAATCATATATTTTCTGCTGCATGGCGGTGAGTTTCTGCATGCCTGTCCCCTCCTGTATATTTTTATCAATTCACAACGCTCTGCGGCGGGAAATCGCCCCGGTATCCCGCCGCCCTGTTTTTCGACGCTCTATAAAGTTAAGGCAGAAAGGAGCGTATCATAGCTTCTTTGCGCTTATTATACCACCTCTTTTCCAGAATTGCAACAACTGTTCGATTATTTTTTGCTATTTCTTTTTATTTTTCTGCTTGCAATTTTTACTGCGATATGCTATGATGAATATTACTTGATGGATATTATGCCTACGGGTATCCAATAAATCGGAGGGAAGATAAATTATGTTGATCGCTTTAACCATCGTACATCTGCTGACGGCTCTCATTCTGATCCTGATCGTGCTGTTCCAGTCCGGCAAGAGCCAGGGACTGTCCGGCGCTATCGGCGGTATTGCCGACTCCTATATGTCCAAGGGCAAGGCCCGTACCATCGACGCCAAGCTGGCCAAGGCTACCAAGTGGGTGGGCGCTGTGTTTGTTGTTCTGACCCTGGTGCTGGACTGCATGGTCGCCGCCGGCATGTAAGCCGGATCATCTGTATCTGATCTAAAAAGCAGACCGCGAATGCGGTCTGCTTTTTACTATGCCGGTATCGACTACTCCAGTGACTCTTGTATGGTGTCCTCGTCGGGGATCATCCACTCCCATTCACTCATGCTGTCATCGGCCGGATATAAGTCCCGGACTGTGATCACTCCCTCAGTGGTTTCGATATGCAGCGTCTGCCACTGCACATCCGAGGGGGCATCGAGACGGATCCAGTCATAGCTCACATTGGGGACGACGTAGGTGTCTCCGTCCTCATCGTCGATGGTGATGGTGCCATCCGACAGCAGCTGCATAGCGCGGTCATAGTCATTGGACAGATAAAACAGGTTCGTCTGGCCCTCCTCGTCCGGCAGGTAGCCCATGAACTGCAGGGCCAGGTCATCGGTGATCCAGAAGGCCTCGCCGCAGGACACGTCGATGACATTCTCATAGTTATACTTGGGTGTGGCAGGTATTTCATCCGGATCGCCGCCTAAATGATCCAACAGGCCGCTGTTTTTCACCATTATAAGAACAACCAGCAGCACGATACCGACCAGCGCTGCACCAACGCTGCTATTCTGCCCTCTCCGCCCGGAGGAGCGGGGTTTGAAGGGCTTCTGCACACTTTTTACCACCCGCTCGCCGCCGTGGGCAGAGGTGGAGGCCGGCTTTTTCCGGGACTTGCGGGCCTGCTCCTCAAAGCAGACCTTTCCCTCATAGCACACCTTGCCGGGACGGGGCTGAGCCTGGGTGCGGTCCTCGCAGTGGCAGATGGTGCCGTCGGCTTGCACCCATTCCCGCCGGGGCGGGCGGTTATAGGCGCCGCAGTGGGGGCAGCAGCCCTCCTGGCGGTAATCATAGCGCCTGCCGCAGGCGGCGCAGCGTACTGTCTGCATCAGTCGTATCCTCCCCATCTTTTTTCTCTATCATACAGGCCACAGGGTGGTTTTACCACCTACCTCAGGTTGCGCGGCCTGTTTTTTCAGCAACTTCAATTTTACACGTTCAGTATACCATTCCGTTTCACTCCGCGCAAGACCCGGCGGGGACGGTTGGGGCGGGGAAGCGGTGGGTTTTATGGAGGCAGCGGGGTGTGGTCACCCCGCCCTACGGGATGACAAGAAGTGCAGTGAAACGGGTCGTCCAGGAGGCCGACCCCTACGGGAACATGACAAGGCGAGTAGCGGTTTCTCCGACCGGGCGGTAGACCCAGAGGGTGTCCATGCCACGCCAGGGCAGCGTGGGCCCACGTGAGCGGCCAGCGGATGGTGACGTAGGGACAATACGAAAGCACAGCATAACTGTATTTGGGCAAGGAGTACGGTGGGGCGGCCGACCGCGAGGGTCGCCCCTACGAATATTTTTACCAGGGCACTCGCCCGTGCAAAAAAAAGCCCTTTGCTATGACGCGGGCATCATAGCAAAGGGCTTTTTTATTTGGACTGCTTACTTGACCAGCTCGATGAGGGCCGTCTCAGCAGCATCGCCACGGCGAACGCCGGTGCGGATGATGCGAGTGTAACCGCCGTTGCGCTCTGCGTATTCAGGAGCGATCTCCTTGAACAGCTTGTGCGCCACATCCTCTCTGGTGATGAAGCTCAAAGCCTGACGATAGGCTGCCAGATCACCCTTCTTGCCCAGGGTAATCATCTTTTCAGCCAGGGGCTTGATCTCCTTGGCACGGGTAATGGTGGTTTCCATACGGCCGTTATCCAGGAAATCGGTGACCTGCTGACGGAGCATCGCCATGCGCTGATCGGTAGTTTTACCGAGCTTACGAGTTCCGGGCATTTCTGTTTCCTCCTTGTAAGGATCTACTGCGCTGCAAGGCGCAAGTTAGTTGTTTTCTTCGCCGGCCAGATGCAGACCCATCATGGCCAGTTTGTTGATAACTTCCTCCAGAGACTTGCGTCCCAGATTGCGGACCTTCATCATCTCGTCCTCCGTCTTGGAGATCAGATCCTCCACGGTGTTGATGTTGGCTCGCTTGAGGCAGTTGAAGCTGCGCACAGACAGATCCAGCTCCTCAATGGTCATCTGCAGCTGCTTGCTCTGGTCATCTCCGGCCTTCTCCGCAAGGACAGGCTCGCTGCCCACATTATCGGACAGGTCGGTGAACAGGGCAAAATGGTCGCAGAGGATCTTGGCACCCAGAGACACAGCGTCCCGGGCGGAGATGGTGGAATCCGTCCACACTTCCAGGGTCAGCTTGTCAAAGTCGGACATGCTGCCCACACGGGTCTTCTCTACCGTGTAATTGACCTTATACACGGGCGTATAGATAGAGTCAATGGGGATGACGCCAATGACGCCGGGACGCATCGCCTTGTTCCGGTCAGCGGACACATAGCCGCGGCCGTGGCTCAGCGTTACTTCCATGCTCAGGGTGGCACCTACATCCAGAGTGGCAATGTGCAGCTCGGGATTGAGGACCTCCACCTCGCCGTCGGCCTTGATGTCTGCGGCGGTGACTTCACAGGGGCCGGCGGCCTCGATGAAGACGGTCTTGGTGCCCTCACAATGCAGCTTGGTCAGCAGATTCTTCATGTTCAGGACGATCTCCGTCACATCCTCCTTGACACCGGGGATGGTGGAGAATTCGTGCTGCACACCGGCGATCTTGATGCTGGTGGCTGCCGTGCCGGGCAGAGAAGAGAGCAGGATCCGGCGCAGGGCATTGCCCAGGGTCGTTCCGTAGCCACGCTCCAGGGGTTCGATCACATACTTTCCATAGGAAGCATCACCAGGTGTTTCAATACACTCGATCTGAGGCTTCTCAATTTCGATCATGCAGTACCCTCCTTCATTTCAGTTGGGCGGAGTTTATGCTCCGCACCGTATTCGATTCCAGTGCAGTTTGAGGGTCTCGACCCTATTACTTGGAGTACAGCTCGACGATGAGGTGTTCCTCAATGGGCATATCAATGTCATCACGAGCGGGCATTCTGGTCACGGTGCCCTTCAGCGCATTCTTGTCACGCTCCAGCCAGGTGGGAACGGTGACCAGAGGAGCATCCTCTGCTGTGAAGCGCTTGAAGGCGGCGGAGGAGCGGCTGCTCTCCTTGACCTCGATCACATCGCCCACGCGCACCAGGTAGGAAGGAATGTTCACCTTCTTGCCGTTGACGGTGAAATGCGCATGGCTCACCAGCTGACGGGCCTCGCGGCGGGTCATGGCAAAGCCCAGACGATAGATCACATTGTCCAGACGACGCTCAACCAGTGTCAGCAGATTCTCGCCGGTCTTGCCGGGCATACCGGTAGCCTTCTCGTAATACATACGGAACTGCTTCTCCAGGATGCCGTAGACGAACTTCACCTTCTGCTTCTCATTGAGCTGGATGGCATACTCGCTCTTCTTCTTTCTCATCTGGCCGCCGGGGTTGCGCTTGGTATCCTTCTTGGCGTAACCCATGACAGCAGGAGAGATACCCAGCGCCTTGCAACGCTTGGCGATAGGCTGCATATTCTTAGCCATAATCTATTTATCCTCCTTGTTCCGATTACACGCGACGACGCTTGGGGGGGCGGCAGCCATTGTGGGGGATGGGGGTGACATCCTTGATCATGGTCACTTCCAGACCCACGGCCTGCAGCGCACGGATGGCAGCCTCACGGCCCTGGCCGGGGCCCTTCACGAAGACCTCAACGGTCTTCAGACCATGCTCCATGGCGGCCTTGGCGGCAGTCTCAGCTGCGCTCTGGGCGGCGAAGGGAGTGGACTTCTTGCTGCCGCGGAATCCCAGACCACCGGAGGAGGCCCAGGACAGGGCGTTGCCCTGTGCATCGGTAACGGTTACCATGGTGTTGTTGAAGGAAGAACGGATATGGACCTGGCCCTTTTCGACGTTCTTCTTTTCACGGCGACGGCGGATAACCTTCTTGCCGGTCTTAGCATTAGCCATATTCTATCTTCCCTCCTTACTTCTTCTTGTTGGCAATGGTCTTCTTGGGACCCTTGCGGGTACGGGCGTTGGTCTTGCTGCGCTGACCGCGGACGGGCAGGCCACGGCGATGGCGCATGCCGCGATAGCAGCCGATCTCAGTCAGACGCTTGATATCCAGCGCTACCTGGCGGCGCAGATCGCCCTCCACGGTGTAGCCCTGGTCAATGGCCTCACGGAGCTTGGCCTCATCGGCCTCCGTCAGGTCCTTCACGCGGGTGTCGGGGTTGATGCCTGTTTGCGCCAGAATGTCCTGTGCGCTCTTTCTGCCAATACCATAGATATAGGTCAAACCGATTTCGATTCGCTTATCCTTGGGCAGGTCAATACCGGCAATACGTGCCATACTTTTAAAGCACCTCCAATTTCATCTTAGCCCTGTCTCTGCTTATGCTTGGGATTCTCGCAAATGACCATGACACGGCCTTTGCGGCGAATCACCTTGCACTTCTCGCACATGGGCTTCACGGACGGTCTTACTTTCATTTTGATAAACCTCCTACTTACTACGCCAGGTAATCCGGCCCCGGGTCAGATCGTAGGGCGACATCTCCACTGTCACCTTGTCACCGGGCAAGATCCTGATGAAATTCATTCTGAGCTTTCCGGAAATATGCGCTAATATGGTGTGTCCATTTCCAATGTCTACCTGGAATGTGGTGTTGGGCAGGGATTCAACCACTACGCCTTCCACTTCGATCATATCGGATTTTGCCAAGCTATAATCCCTCCTGGTCTTGATTACCGCTGCCTGTGCAGGCAGCTAAGGCTTTACGAAGCTCACTATTTGTGACTTTTTCGCTGCTCCTGATTTTCTCGGCAACCACACTGTGGCTCTCTCCCACGAGGGAAACATGCTTGCGCTTTTTCCGCTTGGGGTTTTCCACACGGCGGCGCTTGCCGTCTGCCAGCAGAAGGAACTCCTCCTGCGTGTCCAGCACGAAGAAGAGGTCCCCTTCGTCCCGGCCGGCAGTGGATTTTACGATGTTGGATTTGACAATGTCCATAGCTTACACCAATGACTCTGCGGGATCCGTCAGAAGCTCCGGGTCGCCGGCGGTGATCAGGATGGTGTTTTCATAGTGGGCGGCATATTTGCCATCGGCGGTTTTCACCGTCCAGCCATCGGGCATCTGCTTGATGGCGGCGGTGCCTGCGTTGACCATGGGTTCTACGGCAATGGTCATGCCCCGCAGAAGGCGGGGGCCGTGACCGGGCTTGCCGTAATTGGGCACCTCAGGCGCTTCGTGCATGTTCCGGCCAATACCGTGGCCCACATATTCGCGCACCACGGAATAGCCGTTTGCCTCCACAAAGGTCTGCACTGCGTGGGATATATCCGACAGGCGGCAGCCCTCCCGGGCGAACTTCAGGCCCTCAAAGAAGGAATCCTGGGTCACGCGGATGAGGCGCAGGGCTTCGTCGGACACCTGGCCGCAGGGGTAGGTGCCGGCACAGTCGCCATGGTAGCCGCCGATGTATGCACCCACATCCACGCTGACGATGTCACCCTCCCGCAGCACCCGTTTGCCGGGGATACCGTGGATGATCTCATCGTTGACGCTGATGCATACACTGGCCGGATAGCCATTGTAGTGCAGGAAAGAGGGGATTGCCCCCTGTTCCCGGATGAAATGGAACACTGCCTTGTCAATTTGTTGGGTTGTTACGCCGGGCTTTACCATTTCCCGGGCCAGGGCCCGGGCAGCCGCGGTAATTTTTCCCGCCAGGCGCATCGCTTCGATCTCGTGAGCAGATTTCAGAGTAATCATAGATTATCTCCCCAATGCTGCCAGGATCGCCTGTGTCGTCCCGTCCACGGTGGACTGGTCCTCCACAGTTTTCAGAATCCCCCGGGCCTCGTAGAAACCCTTGAGCGGTTCTGTTTCTTTATGATAAACCGCCAGACGGTCGCGGACCGTCTCGGGGTTATCATCCTTGCGCTGCACGAGCTTGCCGCCGCACACGTCGCACACACCCTCCTTCTTGGGGGGGATGTTCACGATGTGATAGCTGGCGCCGCAGCTCTCGCAGACCCGTCTGCCGCCCATGCGGGCGACGATCTTCTCATCGGGAATTTCGATGGCGACCACAGCATCGAAGCTGATGCCGGCCTGTTCCATGGCCTCGGCCTGGGCGATGGTGCGGGGCACACCGTCCAGAATGAAGCCGTTCTTGCAGTCCGGTTCCTGCAGGCGCTCATTGATGATGCCGATGATCACCTCATCCGGCACCAGCTTGCCTGCGTCCATGTACTCTTTGGCCTTGAGACCGGTGGGAGTGCCGTTTTTCACGGCTGCACGCAGAATGTTACCCGTGGAGATGGTGGGGACATTCAGCTTGACCTTGAGAATGTCAGCCTGGGTCCCCTTACCGGCACCCGGGGCACCTAAAAGGATCAGTTTCATAAAAACACCTCTTATTCCAGGAAGCCCCTATACTGACGCATCAGCATCTGGGATTCCAACGCCTGCACGGTCTCCAGCGCAACACCGACAACGATGATGACGGAGGTACCGCCGATGGACAGGGAAGCATTATTGACGACCTTGCCGATGATGAGGGGCAGGATGGCCACAACGCCCAGATAGATGGCACCAAACAGTGTGATCTTATTGAGCACCTTCTTGATGAAGTCCGCAGTGGGCTTACCGGGGCGGAAGCCGGGGATGAAGCCGCCGTTCTTCTTCAGGTTGTTGGAGATCTCAATGGGGTTGAACTGAATGGTGGAATAGAAATAGCTGAAGCCGATGATCATCAGGAAGTAGAAGATCATATACAGCACCGACTTGGTGTCGATGGCGTTCAGGAAGCCATACCAAAAAGTACCCTCAGCAGGCTGCTTGCAGAAAGCGGCGATGGTGGAGGGGATCATGGCGATGGACTGGGCAAAGATGATGGGCAGAACGCCGGACATATTCACCTTCATGGGGAGGGTGGATGCCTGACCGCCGTACATCTTGCGGCCCACCTGACGCTTGGCATACTGCACCGGGATGCGGCGCTCGGCGCCGTTGACCCAGGTGATAAGCACCACCAGAGCCAGGATGCCGATGACTACCAGCACGGCGGCCCACCAGGCCAGGGTGCCTGCCTGCAGGCCGGAGACCATGGAGGAGACCATGGACGGCACACGGGACAGGATGCCCGCGAACAGGATGATGGAGATGCCGTTGCCGATACCGAACTCGGTGATCTGCTCGCCCATCCACATCACGAAGGAGGAGCCGGCGATGAAGGAGGCGATGATGACCAGGGCAGGCCAGATACCCGTGTGGCTGCCGAGGATGCCGTAGTTCTTCATCAGCATGAAGTAGCCCCAGCCCTGCAGAATGGCGATAGCCACGGTGGCATAGCGGGTGATGGACTGGATCTTCTTCTTGCCCTCCTCGCCGCCGTCCCTTGCCATGCGCTCCAGAGCGGGGATGGCAATGGTCAGCAGCTGGATGATGATGGAGCTGTTGATATAGGGCTGCACGCCCAATGCGAAGACAGTTGCCTCGGCAAAGGCACCGCCGGACATGACATTATACAGGCCCAGAACGGTGGTGCTCAGCTGATTGATATAGTCAGCCAGCAGAGCCGTGTCCACATAGGGGACAGGGATGGCATTGCCGATGCGGAAGATCAGAAGGATCAGTGCGGTGAAGATGATTTTCTTGCGCAGTTCGGGGACTCCCCAGGCTTTGCGAATCGTCTGAATCACCTTAGATCACCTCTGCCTTTCCTCCTGCTGCTTCGATCGCGTTCTTAGCAGCCTGAGAGAAAGCAGCGGCCTGCACAGTCACCTTCTTGGTAACGGTGCCGTTGCCAAGGACCTTGACGCCGTACTCACACTTGCTCAGGATGCCCTTGGCCAGCAGAGCTTCTGCGTTCACAGTCTCGCCGTCCTCGAACTTGTTCAGAGCGGACAGGTTGATGATCTCCAGGGGCTTGGCAAAAATGTTGTTGAAACCGCGCTTGGGGATGCGGCGGGCCAGAGGCATCTGGCCGCCTTCAAAGCCGATGCGGGTGCCGCCACCAGAGCGGGCCTTCTGGCCCTTGTGACCACGGCCGGCAGTCTTGCCGTTGCCGGAGCCGGCGCCGCGGCCCTTGCGGTAGGCTTCCTTGGTGGAGCCGACTGCGGGAGACAGTTCATTCAGTTTCATTCTCTCGCACCTCCTTATTCTACTTCGGTGACCTGGAGCAGATAGCCGATCTTGGCGATCTTGCCCTTGGTCTGAGCGTTGTCGGGCTGAACGGTGGTGTCACCGATCTTACGCAGGCCCATGGAATGAGCAGTTGCAATGTGCTTTTCCAGGCGGCCGTTGAGGCTCTTGACGAGCTTGATATTCAGATTAGCCATAATTCAAACTCCTCCTTAGCCCACGATCTCGTCCACGCTCTTGCCGCGGGTCCTGGCAACTTCCTCGGGAGTGCGCAGAGCCTTCAGGCCCTCGAAGGTGGCGGCGACAACATTGACTGCGGTGTTGGAACGCAGGCACTTGGTACGAATATCCTTCACACCGGCTGCTTCCATAATGATACGCACGGGACCGCCGGCGATAACGCCGGTACCGGGTGCGGCGGGCTTCATCAGCACACGGCCTGCGCCTGCCTCACCGATGACCTCGTGAGGAATGGTGCTGCCGGACAGGGAAACCTGGATCATGTTCTTCTTAGCATCCTCAATGCCCTTGCGGATGGCCTCGGGAACCTCGGCGGCCTTGCCCAGGCCGAAACCGACCTTGCCCTTGCCGTCGCCCACGACCATGAGAGCGGAGAACTTCATGACACGACCGCCCTTAACCGTCTTGGATACACGGTTGGTAGCAATTACTTTTTCGATATACTCGCTCTGTTCTCTTTCAAATCTTGCCATTGTCAGTTATCCTCCTCTCTTAGAATTCCAGGCCGCCCTCGCGGGCACCCTCGGCCAGCTCGGCCACGCGACCGTGATACAGATAGCCGCCGCGGTCAAACACGACAGTATCGATACCCTTGGCCTTGCAGCGCTCGGCAACCAGCTTGCCCACGGCGCGGGCCGCGGCCTTGTTGCCGCCGTTGCCTTCGATGGCCTTATCCAGAGAGGACGCAGCGACCAGGGTGTTCCCGGCCACATCGTCGATCACCTGGGCATAGATGTTCTTCTCGCTGCGGAAAACATTCAGACGGGGTCTCTCGGCGGTGCCGAAGACCTTGGCGCGCACTCTCTTGTGGCGCTTGAGACGCTGTGCGTTGGTATTGGGTCTTTTAATCATATCGGCACACCTCCTTACTTCTTAGCGCCGGTCTTACCGACCTTGCGGCGGATGACTTCATCGACATACTTGATGCCCTTGCCCTTATAAGGCTCGGGAGGACGCTTCTCGCGGACTTCGGCAGCGAACTGACCGACCTTCTGCTTATCGGCGCCGTGGATGACGACCTTGTTCTGCGTGGGGACCTCGATGGTGATGCCATCGATCTCGGGCACGATGACCTGGTGGGAATAGCCCAGGTTCATGACCAGCTCGTTGCCCTTCTTCTCGGCGCGGTAACCGACACCGTTGATCTCCAGCTCCTTCTTGAAGCCTTCGCTGACGCCAACGACCATGTTGTGCAGCAGAGCGCGGGTCATGCCGTGCAGAGCGCAGTGGGCCTTGTCGTCGGAGGGACGCTTAACATGGATGATGTTGCCTTCCTGCTCCAGGATCATCTCGGGGTGCAGAGTCTGCACCAGGGTGCCCTTGGGGCCCTTGACGGTGACAACATTACCCGCAGCAATGGATACTTCCACACCGGCGGGGACGGTAATGGGCATTCTACCAATTCTCGACATTGTTCAAATACCTCCTTACCAAACGAATGCCAGGACTTCGCCGCCGACATGGGCCGCGCGAGCAGCCTTATCGGTCATGACGCCCTTGGACGTGGATACGATCGCAATACCAAGACCACGGAGAACCCGGGGCAGCTCGTCGGCACCGACGTACACGCGCAGGCCGGGCTTGGACACGCGGCGCAGACCGCTGATGACCTTCTCCTTGCCGGCGTTGTACTTCAGGGTGATGCGAATGGTGCCCTGGGTGTTGTCGCCGTCGATGACCTGGAAGGACTTGATGTAGCCCTCGTCCAGCAGGATCTGAGCGATGCTCTTCTTCATGTTGGAAGCGGGGACATCCACGGTCTCATGCTTGGCATTGTTTGCGTTGCGGATACGGGTGAGCATATCGGCAACAGGATCAGTGATGTGCATAGTTGATTATCCTCCTAATTTAGAGTTACAGGAATTTCTCCTGTTGAGGCAGCGAGGTATCACTGCTAATTTGGAGCACCGGGGAACCGATGTTTAATTAACAGTGACCTTTCGCCATCCTATATTACCGTGAGCCGAAGCTCTGCGATACAAATGAGTTTGCCTTTCGGCAGATTACCAGGAAGCCTTGCGGACACCGGGGATCTCGCCCTTGTAAGCCAGCGTGCGGAAGCAGACACGGCACACGCCGTAGTCACGCAGGTAGGCGTGGGGGCGGCCGCACAGCTTGCAGCGGTTGTACTTACGGGTGGAGAACTTAGCGGGAGCCTGCTGCTTCAGGATCATAGACTTCTTTGCCATTTTTTTCTCCTCCTAATCAGCGTTCAAAGGGAGCGCCGACCAGAGTCAGCAGCTCACGGGCCTCTTCGTCGCTCTGGGCGGTGGTGCAGATGACGATATCCATGCCGCGGATCTTGTCGATCTTATCGTACTCGATCTCGGGGAAGATCAACTGCTCCTTGATGCCCAGGGCATAGTTGCCGCGGCCGTCAAAGGCGTTGGCGCTGATGCCGCGGAAGTCACGCACACGGGGCAGAGCCACGTTGAACAGACGATCCAGGAACTCCCACATCTTGTCGCCGCGCAGGGTCACCTTGGCGCCCACGGGCATACCTTCACGGAGCTTGAAGTTTGCAACGGACTTCTTGGCGATGGTCACGATGGCCTTCTGGCCGGTGATCTGGCCCAGGTCGTTGCAGACAGCTTCCAGAACTTTGGGGTTTTCACGGGCTTCGCCGCAGCCGACGTTCACGACCACCTTGTCGATCTTGGGGATCTGCATGGTGGACTTATAGCCGAACTTCTTGAAGAGAGCGGGAGCCACTTCTTCGGTATACTTTACTTTCAGTCGTGCCATTTTACCTCTCTCCTTTCTTACAGCTCAGCGCCGCACTTCTTGCAGATGCGGGTCTTCTTGCCGTCAGCGATCTTATAAGCCACGCGGGTGCCCTTATTGCACTTGGGGCAGACCACCTGCACCTTGCTGGCATAGATGGCAGCCTCACGCTTCACGATGCCGCCCTCTTCGCCCTGCTTGCGGGGCTTGATGTGGCAGGTGACCATGTTGATGCCTTCCACAACGACCTTGGCCTCGCTGGGCACGGTGCCCAGAACCTTGCCGGTCTTGCCCTTGTCCTTGCCGGACAGAACAACGACAGTGTCGTTCTTCTTGATTTTCAGACTATTCATTCTTCGGCCCCTCCTTAAACTACTTCGGGAGCCAGGGACAGGATCTTCATGTAGTCCTTGTCACGCAGCTCGCGGGCAACGGGCCCAAAGATACGGGTACCTCTGGGGTTCTTGTCGTCCTTGATGAGGACGGCGGCGTTGTCATCAAAACGGACATAGGTGCCGTCGGCACGGCGAACGCCCTTGGCGCTGCGAACGATGACAGCCTTGACGACCTCGCCCTTCTTAACCTGGCCACCGGGGGTAGACTTGCGCACGGACGCGACGATCACATCGCCGATGTTGCCGTACTTGCGCTTGGAACCGCCCAGGACACGGATGCACTTGATCTCCTTGGCGCCGGTATTATCGGCAACCTTCAGATAAGACTCTTGCTGAATCATTCTCGGTTACCTCCTTACTTAGCCTTCTCAACGATCTCGACCACGCGCCAACGCTTGTCCTTGGACAGGGGGCGGGTCTCCATCACCTTAACAATATCGCCTACGCCGCAGGTGTTCTCCTCATCGTGGGCCTTCAGCTTGTAGGTGCGGCCGACGATCTTCTTATACAGAGGGTGAGCGACACGATCCTCAATGGCCACGACCACGGTCTTGTCCATCTTGTCGGAAACTACCTTGCCAACTCTGACCTTGCGGGAGGAAACTCTTTTCTGTTCCATATTACTTCTCCTCCTTTTCACGGATAACGGTCTTCACCCGGGCAATATCACGCTTGGTTTCAGCGATCTTGAGAGGATTGTCCAGCTGATTGGTTGCGTGCTGCATACGCAGGAAGAACAGATCCTTCTTCAGGGAGTCGAGCTTTTCATTGAGCTGCTCAACGCTCATTGCACGTACTTCAGTTGCCTTCATCTCATTCACCTACTTCCTGGGCTGCGACGTCCTCGCGCTTGACGATCTTGGTCTTGATGGGCAGCTTGTGGCTGGCCAGACGCAGAGCCTCACGAGCGACATCTTCGGAAACGCCGGCGATCTCAAACATGACGCGGCCGGGCTTAACAACGGCTACCCAATACTCGGGAGAACCCTTACCGGAACCCATACGGGTCTCAGCGGGCTTCTCGGTAACGGGCTTGTCGGGGAAGATCTTGATCCACACCTGACCGCCACGCTTGGTATAACGGGTCATGGCGATACGGGCAGCTTCGATCTGGTTGCTGGTGATCCATGCGGGTTCCAGCGCTACGAGGCCAAATTCACCGTAGGTGATCTTGTTGCCTCTGGTGGCCTTGCCGGTGAGGCGGCCACGGTGTACTCTGCGGTACTTAACTCTCTTGGGCAGAAGCATTACTGAGCGCCTCCTTCTTTCTTTTCTGCGGGTTTGCGGAAACCACCCTGGGGACGGCTGCCGTTACGGTCGCGGTTGAAGCCACCGTTCTGGCCGTCACGACGGAAGCCACCACGACGGTCGCCGTCACGGCGGCCACGGCGCTCACGGCGCTCCTGGTAGGGCTTGCTGGTGTCCAGGGTACGGGGAGTGGTGCGCAGAGCCTGGCTCAGCACCTCGCCCTTGTAGATCCACACCTTCACGCCGATGCGGCCGAAGGTGGTGGCAGCCTCAGCGAAGCCGTAGTCAATGTCGGCGCGCAGAGTCTGCAGGGGAATGGTACCCTCGTGATAGTGCTCAGAGCCGGCGATCTCACGACCACCCAGGCGACCGGAGCAGTTGCACTTGATGCCCTTGGCACCGGCGCGCATGGCGCGGCCCATAGCATTCTTCATGGCGCGGCGGTGAGAAATACGCTTCTCCAGCTGGGCGGCGATGTTCTCAGCCACCAGCTGCGCGTCCATATCGGGGTTGCGGACCTCAACGATGTTCAGCTTCACGGTCTTGCCGATGAGCTTCTCAACGCTCTTGCGGTACTCCTCTACCTGGGTGCCGCCCTTGCCGATGACCACACCGGGGCGGGCCACATGCAGGTAAATGGTGACGACCTCGCTGCTGCGCTCGATCTCGATCTTGGAGACACCGGCAGCATACAGGAGCTTTTTCAGGTACACGCGGATCTTGTGATCCTCCACCAGAAGGTCGCCCACTTTCTCATTGCTGGCATACCAACGGGAATCCCAGTCTTTGATGACGCCCACGCGGAAGCCGTGGGGATTAATTTTCTGTCCCATAAAACTGTCTCCCTCCCTTACTCTTTCTCAGCGACGGCCAGCGTCACATGAGAGGTTCTCTTGTTGATGCGGTAAGCACGGCCCTGGGCCCGGGGCATCATTCTCTTGAGAATGGGGCCGGGAGTGGCGAACACCTGGGTGACCACCAGCTTCTCAGGATCCATGTTGAAGTTGTTCTCTGCGTTGGCGCAGGCGCTCTTGAGCAGCTTCACCAGGGGCTCGGAGGCCGCCTTGGGGGTCTGCATCAGAATGGCCATGGCCGTCCTGACATCCTTGCCGCGGATCAGATCGCAGACGATCTGCACCTTGCGGGGAGAGATGCGGACATATCTCAAATAAGCTTTAGCTTCCATTGTATTCTGCATCCTCCTTCTTACTTAGACTTGGCGTGGCCGCGGAACGTGCGGGTGGGAGCGAACTCACCCAGCTTGTGACCCACCATATCCTCCTGGATATAGACGGGCACATGACGGCGGCCGTCGTGCACGGCGATGGTATGACCCACGAACGCAGGGAAGATGGTGGAGCTGCGGCTCCAGGTCTTCAGCACGTTCTTCTCGCCCTTTGCATTCATCTCTTCAACCCGCTTGAGAAGCTCCGGGGCAACATACGGGCCTTTTTTAATAGATCTGCTCATATTCTCTTGCCTCCTTTACTTCACATTACGACGCTTGACAATGAACTTGTCAGTAGGATTCTTCTTCTTGCGGGTCTTGTAACCCATAGCAGGCTTGCCCCAGGGGGTAACAGGGCCGGGACGGCCCACGGGGGACTTACCTTCACCACCGCCGTGGGGGTGGTCGCAGGGGTTCATGACGGAGCCGCGAACGGTGGGACGCCAACCCATGTGGCGCTTGCGGCCAGCCTTACCGATCTGCACGTTCTCATGCTCCAGGTTGCCCACCTGACCGATGCAGGCGGTGCAGTTGGTGCGGATGATGCGGACCTCGCCGGAGGGCATACGGATCTGGGCATTGTCGCCTTCCTTAGCCATCAGCTGGGCATAGGCACCGGCGGAGCGAACCAGCTGGGCGCCGCGGCCGGGATGCATCTCGATGTTGTGGATCACGGTACCAACGGGAATGTTGGCGATGGGCAGGCAGTTGCCGGGCTTGATGTCGGCAGCGGCGGAGGAGAGGACCTTGTCCCCGGCCTTCAGGCCCACGGGAGCGATGATGTAACGCTTCTCGCCGTCCTCATACTGCACCAGAGCGATGTTGGCGCTGCGGTTGGGATCGTACTCCAGCTGCAGGACAGTGGCTTCCATGTCCATCTTGTCGCGCTTGAAGTCGATGATACGATACTTGCGCTTCTCGCCGCCGCCGCGATGACGGACGGTGATGCGGCCATAGCTGTTGCGACCAGCATTCTTCTTCAGAACCTCAGTCAGGCTTGCCTCGGGCTTGGCGTGCTTGTTGATGCCGTCAAAGCCGTTGACAGTCATGTGTCTGCGGGAGGGTGTGGTCGGCTTAAAAGTTTTAATAGACATTCTTTACACTCCTTCCGTTATCAGACCATACCTTCGAAGAACTCGATGGTCTTGGAATCCTGGGTCAGCTGGACATAGGCTTTCTTCCAGCTCTTGCGGGTGCCGGGACGGCCGGCGCCCATGCGCTTGGTCTTGCCGTCATAGTTGATGGTGTTGACCTTTGCTACCTTCACGCCGAAGATCTTCTCCACGGCGTTCTTGATCTCGATCTTGCCGGCGGTGGGCGCTACCTCGAAGACGTACTTCTTCTCGGCGGTAGCGGCCATGGAACGCTCGGTGATGATGGGATGAATAATGATGTCGTATACGTTAGCCATTATGCGAACACCTCCTCGATTACTGCGAGGGCTTCCTTGTCGATGACCAGGTTCTTGGCCTTGAGAATGTCGTAGACATTGATCAGGTTGGCCATTGCGGTCTCAACACCGGGGATGTTGCGGGCGGACTTAACGATGATCTCATCCTTGGCGGGAGTGATCACCAGAGCCTTGCCCTCTGCCTTGACGGCGCCCAGGAAGGTGCGGAAGTCCTTGGTCTTGATAGCGTCCATCTTGATGGAATCCACCACGATGATCTCGCCTGCGGCTGCCTTGGCGGACAGAGCAGACTTCATAGCCAGTCTCTTGACCTTCTTATTCAGGACATAAGAATAGCTGCGGGGCTTGGGGGCAAACACGATGCCGCCGTGGGTCCACTGGGGAGCACGGGTGCTGCCCTGACGGGCGTGGCCGGTGCCCTTCTGGCGCCAGGGCTTCTTGCCGCCGCCGGAGACTTCAGCGCGGGTCAGAGCGCTCTGGGTACCCTGTCTGCAGTTTGCCAGGTGATTTTTCACCACTTCGTGAACGACGCTCTCATTGGGCTCAATGCCAAAGATGCTGTCCTTCAGCTCCACGGTACCGACTTCTGCGCCGGCCATGTTCAAAACTTTGATGGTAGACATTGTTCAAGCACTCCTTTCCTTACTTATTACGCGCAGAGGCCTTCTGGGGATTGCGGCCGGATGCCTTCTGCGGGTTGTTGCTGATGCCGGACTCCACATTCTTGACGCGGTGGGTCTTGACAGTGCTCTTGATGAGGACCAGGCCGCCCTTGGGGCCGGGCACTGCGCCGCGAACGGCGATGAGGTTCAGATCAGCGTCCACCTTCACCACATCCAGATTCTGGATGGTGACGGTATCGCAGCCCATCTGACCGGCGCCGATGTGGCCCTTGAAGATGCGGCTGGGATCGGTGGTGGAGCCCATGGAACCGGCATGACGATGGACAGGGCCGCCGCCGTGGCTCATGGGGGTGCGCTGTGCGCCGTGGCGCTTGATGGGGCCCTGGTAGCCGTGGCCCTTGCTGGTGCCGGTGACGTCAACGAAGTCGCCCTCTTTGAAGGTGTCGGCCTTGACGATGTCACCGATGTTCAGCTCGGCGGCGTCCTCCAGGTTAAACTCGCGCAGGTACTTCTTGGGGGCCACGCCAGCCTTGTTCAGGTGGCCCATTTCGGGCTTGGTCAGCTTCCGCTCGGGAACATCCTCAAAGCCCAGCTGGACAGACTCATAGCCTTCCTTCTCGGAAGTCTTCTTCTGGACGACGGTGCAGGGACCCGCCTCGATGACGGTGACGGGAATGACCTTGCCGTTTTCGTCGAAGATCTGAGACATGCCAACTTTCTTGCCGATGATTGCTTTCATGTATGATCCTCCTTAAAGGTTATTGGTCGGCATAGTTCAGTCTGCATTGGGTACAGGCCGCTTGCTCTGCCGACTTAACCCCGTCCGCCTCACGCAAGTCGGCGGACGATGGTCTTGCAAGCAATGTTGATAGGGTTGCGCCCTCCGGCGCAGGGACAGGGTTGAGATGGGCTATATTATATAAGGTATAATTACAGCTTGATCTCGATTTCCACACCGGCCGGCAGATCCAGAGCCATCAGGGCCTCCACGGTCTTGGGGTTGGAATTGGTGATGTCGATCAGTCTCTTGTGGGTGCGGCGCTCGAACTGCTCACGGCTGTCCTTATACTTGTGGGTAGCGCGCAGGATGGTGACGATCTCCTTCTTGGTGGGCAGAGGGATGGGGCCGGACACAGTGGCGCCGTTGCGCTTGGCAGTCTCCACGATCTTCTCTGCGGACTGGTCGATGACCTGGTGGTCATAGGCCTTCAGGCGAATGCGAATCATTTCTTTTGCCATTTGGTTTGTTCCTCCATTTTTTCGTACGGTTTTTGTTCTGCGAGGACCGCTTCCCGTACGGCGAGAAGAATTTTCTATACGCTCATCCGTGCGTATCATTCCAGCTCATAAGAAACACCGGCGCAAACTCCGGCCGGTGTCACTCTGGCACAGCGATCTACGCTGGCGTAGAGGTTCTTCTCAGCCGCCCGATTCTCGGACATACTCCCCGAAAGTTACCTCCTTGCGGAGCAATCTCCCGGTTCATCGCATTTGTAAACGCTCCCGGGTGTGCAGCACCCATGGCACGCGTACCTGATTATGATATAGGAAAATCCCCTTTTTGTCAAGGGGATTTTCTCTTATTTTTATAAAAATCTGAAATATTTTTGTGGGGTGTGCCGAAATTTTTAACGAAGGCGCTTCAGTCCCTCCGGCAGGTCCAAAATGTAGTCCGCGCTGGCTCCATACAGCAGGCACAGCGCCCGCAAATGCCGCAGCGGCAGCTCGTTTACGCCCTTTTCATACCGGGCATAGACCTGCTGGGTGGTCCCCAGCGCCGCCGCCGTCTGCGCCTGGGTCATGTCGCGATCCTCCCGCAGCGACCGCAAAATTTCTGTGTAGGCAGCCATAACATCCCCCTCCTCTTATCAGGCCTCCGGGCTTTCTCCCGCCAAGTCCTGTATCAGTAACAGAATGTGCCCCGCCACCTCCGGCCGCAGACGGCTCAGGTCCGCTCGTAATGTGTACTCCCGGCCCAGCAGATAGTCCGTGGTCACAGAAAACAGGTCCGCCAACCGAACCAGCATGTCAATAGACGGCTGTATGTTGCCGTTTTCCCAGTTGGACACCGCTTGCTTGGTCACGCTGAGCTTCTGCGCCAGCGACACCTGCGTGTACCCCTGTTTCACCCGCAGCTCCCGAATGCGTTCACTTAATATGATAAGCGCCCCCCTGTCGTAAAATATTACAATACAATTATCAATCGGTACTTGACTTTTATGAAATACTTTAGTATATTTATATTTGACAACGAAAGGAGATGTTTTCATGGCGTATAATGTTAAAGAATTTCGGGGCGAAGCCCACAGGCCGTTCCGCTGCAAAGACAGTGCCAGTCAAACACTTAGTTATCTCAAAGAGGCTCTCCCCGATGCCTTCAAATCCAAAAACATTCCGGCCTCGATCCGCGAAGATGTTGCCAAAAGCGGCGGACTGTTTGGCAGCCAGGTCCCTATGCTTGTGATCTCGCACCCTAATCCCCCCTCGCACTATTTTGACATCGGCATTGTCATAAATGGCCAAGCTATTTCTTTCCCTCTGCTTGGCTACTCCACGGAAAATACCCAGGCAAATAAAAAAGCCGACGCCAAAGGCTTCAGAGGTCTTCTCACCCGCTCTGCCGATGAATTTGCCTTGCAAGAAGAAAGCCTTTGGCAATCCGATGTGATAGAAGCCATTTTGGACCTTTATAGTTTTAATAAGTAAAAATTACTTTTAACAAAGGAGGACTCATCCATGTATATTGATTTCAAAAAGCATCGTTGCTTCCGCAATCGCTTTGTTTGTCGTGCGACCTGCTGCCGCTGTGGCGGGACAGGACGGATGTTCGACGGCAGTATCTGCTATCACTGCCAGGGTACTGGATTTGAGCCGGACTAACACGCAGGAGGCCACCTATGAGCGATAAGTGTGATTATTCCATAGAAAAGTATGGCGACAATTACTGTGCCATCAAAAAGGAGCGGGTCAGCTATGACCAGTATCAGGATTTCTGCAAACGCGACAATCGGGAAAGCTGTCCCATTTACCGATTTTGGAAGGAGAATCGCTGACATGGAAAAGAAAACCTGCCCCTACTGCGGCTTTTTGGCCCACTTAGTCACCAAAAGCGGTGGCATCGCCACCTATTGCTGTGAGCGGTGCCACAAACTCTTTAAGGTTTCTATAGATTAAAAAATGCGAGTACGGATATTTTCCGTACTCGCATTTTCACATGAGAAAGACCGGCGCGGGTTAATCCGCGCCGGTCAGCTTATTTCCAAAGCACAATGTCATTGTGAACCAGCGCGCACACTGGTGCGGTAATCCGTTTCCCTTGCGAAAAGGACGGATTCCCACGGTCGCTCCGCTCCCTCGGAATGACACAGAGGAGATTTAATACGCCACGCCCCAGTAAATGTCCGTGGTACACTCCTTGCCGCACACAGGGCACTTACCGGTGGTGCCGGACTGCTTGAGAGGCATGCAGCGGCTGGAAACCCCGGCCTTTTCCTTCATGGCCAGCTCGCACTCCAGGCTGCCGCACCACTTGGTCCGGGCGAAGCCGCCCTTGCCCTGGGCCATCTCCTTGACCTCCTCCCAGGTGGTGAAGTCAAAGGTGTTGTCCTCCAGATTCTTCTCGGCCATGGCATAGAGGTTGTCGTGGATGTCTTTCAGCAGGGTCTGCACGGCGCTCTCCAGGTCGGACAGGGGCACGAAGGTCTTTTCGCCGGTATCACGGCGGGCCACGCAGCACTGCTGCTTCTCCATGTCCTTGGGGCCGATCTCCACACGCAGGGGCACGCCCTTCATCTCGTACTGGGCGAACTTCCAGCCGGGGGACTGGTCGCTGTCGTCCATCTTCACCCGCAGGCCGATGTTCTCCAGGCGGTCCCGGAGCTGGGCGGCGGCATCCAGTACGCCGGGCTTATGCTGGGCGATGGGCAGGACGATGACCTGAATGGGTGCCACCGCCGGGGGCAGGACCAGGCCGTTATTGTCCGAATGGGTCATAATGCAGGCACCGATGAGGCGGGTGGTGCTGCCCCAGGAGGTCTGGAAGGGGTACTGCAGCTTATTGTCCCGACCCGTAAAGGTCACATCGTAGGCCCGGGAGAACTTGTCTCCAAAATAGTGGCTGGTGCCGGATTGAAGGGCCTTGTGGTCCTTCATCATGGCCTCAATGGTGTAGGTGGCCTCGGCCCCGGCGAACTTTTCCTTATCGGTCTTGCGGCCCTTGACCACAGGCATAGCCAGGGCATCCCGGCAGAAATCGGCGTAGCAGTTCAGCTGCTGCTCAGTCTCGGCAATGGCCTCCTGAGCGGTCTCGTGGATGGTGTGGCCCTCCTGCCACCAGAACTCACGGGAGCGCAGGAAGGGACGGGTGGTCTTTTCCCACCGGATGACGGAGCACCACTGGTTATAGAGCATGGGCAGCTCCCGGTAGCTCTGCAGCACATTGTGCCAGTGGTCGCAGAACATGGTCTCAGAGGTGGGCCGGAAGGCCAGGCGCTCCTCCAGCTTCTCGCTGCCGCCATGGGTGACCCAGGCCACCTCCGGGGCAAAGCCCTGCACCAACTCCCCTTCCTTTTTCAGCAGGCTCTCGGGGATCAGCACGGGCATGGCCACATTCACATGGCCGGTTTTCTTGAACATCCCGTCCATGATGCGCTGAATATTCTCCCAAATGGCATAGCCATAGGGCCGCAGAATCATAAAGCCCTTGACGGAGGCGTAGTCCACCAGCTCCGCTTTCAGGCAAATGTCAGTGTACCACTTGGCGAAGTCCACCTCCATGGGGGTGATGGCTTCCACATTTCTCTGGTCTTTTGCCATGATATATCTCCATTCTTACTCTTTCTTCGGAATAACTTCCTAAATTAGTATTGTATCGTTGCAGGGGCAGATTGTCAAGAGGACAGGGCGCAAAAGAACGGACGGCTTTGCGCCGTCCGTTCTGATGTGGCATTTACCTGGCCTTGACGGAAACGATGGTGGAATAGGCGGAGTTGCCGTAGCTGGTCTTTCTGCACACAGCCTTCACCTTATAATAATAAGTAGAACCGGCCTTGAGGGAGTTATTGGTGTAGCTGGCAGAGGTGGTGGTACCTACCTTGGTGTAGGTGCCGTTCTTGCTGGTGGCGCGGTACACCTCATAGCTCTTGGCCCCATCTACCTTGGCCCAGGTGAGCTTGACTTTGTGGCCAGAGAGGGCCGTGGCCTTCACCACGGGTCTGGCGCAGTCACAGGTCATGGACTTCACGGCGGAAAATGCGGAGTTGCCGTAGCTGGTCTTGCTGCACAGGGCCTTTACCTTGTAATAATAGGTAGAACCGGCCTTGGCGGAGGTATTGGTATAGCTGGTAGAGGTGGTGGTGCCCAGCTTGCTATAGGTGCCGTTCTTGCTGGTGGCACGGTACACCTCGTAGCTCTTGGCCCCGTCCACCTTGGACCAGGTGAGCTTGATCTTACCGGTGGAGGACACAGTGGTGATATTCACCACCGGGGCGGCGCAGTCACAGGTGCGTGAAACCACAGCGGAAAAAGCGGAATTTGCATACCCGGACTTGCTGCTCACGGCCTTTACCTTATAATAATAGGTGGTGCCGGCCTTGGCGGAGGTATTGGTATAGGTGGTAGAGGTGGTAGTGCTCATCTTGCTATAGGTGCCGTTCTTGCTGGTGGCACGGTACACCTCGTAGCTCTTGGCCCCCTTCACCTTATCCCAGGTGAGCTTGACCTTGCCGCTGGAGGAGGCATTGGAAGCCGTTACCACAGGGGCGCTGAGCTTGACGGCGGGTTTCTTGGGCGTGGCGGAAACCACATTGCCGAACTTCGCGCCTGCGCCGTCCGCGGTCATGGAGCGAACCTTATAGTAGCGGGTCTCTCCCTGGGCCGCATCCACCGGGTCGAAAGAGGTCTTGGTGGTGACGCCGCATCTGGTGTAGGCGCCGTTCTTCTCGGAGGAGGACCAGATCTCATATTTGGCTGCGCCGGTCTTGGCCTTCCAGGTCAGGTGCGTCCGGCCGGTGGTCTTGTCACTGGAGACGGACACCGTGGGGCTGGCGCAGGCCGTGGTGTAGCTGGCGGGAGCGCTGAAGTCGGAATAGACGGCCTTATATGTGCCGGAGGGCTGACGCTCCAGGAAGGTATACTCCACCTTCAGCTTGAAGTAGCGCAGTGAGGGATCGGTGGCCTGGTAGCTGGTCACGGTCTTGCCCACGGTGGCAAGCTGGGTGTATTCGCCGTTTTTGGTGGTGCTGCCCCAGACCTGATAGTTCTTCGCGCTGCGCACCGCGCCCCAGGTCACATCGGCCAGGCCGGTGGAGGAATTGACCGTCACGATCACAGAGGGAGGACAGGTGGCAGGGTCCAGGGTGACGGTGCTGCTGTGCTCGGACTCAAAATTGTTGTAAAGGGCCACCACATAGTACTTATAGTTGGAGGTGGGCCGGGTGGTATAATCGAAAAAGCTGGTAATGGTGATGGGATCCTTATTGAACTTCGGGAACTCACGGGCGGAGGTGTACTGGTCGTCCATCAGGCGGTAGACATTATAGCCTGTGGCACCGGGCACCGGATCCCAGGTGAGGATGTTCTGCCCATCCGAATTGATGGACCCCTTGACCACCGGCGCGGCAGGAGTGGAATTGAGATTGAAATAGTAGGTCTTTTTAATGCCGCCATTGCCCGTAGTGAAGGAGATCTTGGCGGTGCCGGGGCCTATGGATGTGACGGCGCCCTTGCTGCTGACCTTCAGGGCAGAGGTGTCCGAGGAGGTGAAGGTAAATGTGGAGGGATGGAGAATGGCGTGATAGCCTGCGTTGCACTCGCTCATCCGATCGCCGGTATTCTCCTGGATCAGGGGGATCTTATAGGTATCGCCGGGGTGCATGGCGTAGGGAAGGGTACCCTTGATGTTGATGCGCAGGTTGCTGGGCAGGATCTGCACATGGCCGATGTCCTTCACCTGCTGGTCGAAGGTGGAGACATTGCCCTTATTGCTCCAGAACAACTGCACCCAGTAGATGGTCCCGTCAGGCTGAGAGAAGCAGCCCACGCCCATGCTGGAATAACTGGAATTGAGAATGTTGGCACGGTGGCCCGGAGAGTTCATCCAGGCGTCCATGACAGCCTTATAGTCCGACTGGCCGAGGGCAATGTTTTCGCCGGCGGTCCGGGCGGAATTCTTGCCCAGGACGGTGAAGCAGCGGGTGCCGTTGGGCCGGGTGTGGGAATAGTAGGCGGACAGCTCCACCGCCCGCTGCATGGAGGCGTTCAGCAGCGTGGTGTCCATGGTCAGGGTTTTGACACCCGCCTTGGCACGCTCCTTGTTTACTTCCTTCAAAACGGCCTGGGCCTGTTTGTAATCAAACGTGCCCTCCATGGCCAGGGTAACGGTGTCCGCCGCATAGGCGGTCTGCTGACAGAACAGAGCGGCCGCTATGACCGCCGTCAGCGCAATTGCCAGGGTCAACAACTTCTTTTTCACATGCATTCTCCTTTTTTCGTGCGTCATGGACACATTCTTTTGGTCGGGAACTCCTTTCCCGGAAAAGCGTGATGCAGGAGGGCAGCTTTCGCCCATATCCCCTGTTTTTTTCAGTATACCACCTTTTTCCTGTGACCGCAATGCGCTTTTTGGTCATATATTAAAAAACAGACGGATTTACCGTCTGTTTTTTCAGCTCTGGGTGAGGACATCCCAGGCTATCGGGCGGCCGAAAAGCTCCTTCACCCGGTCAAAGTCCTTGGTCTGGCCCAGAATCCACATGAGCTTGCACACGGCGGCCTCGGTGGTCATGTCAAAGGCCTCCAGCAGGTGCAGGGTACTCTTCAGGTGTCCGCCCACATGATACACCGACAGGTCGCTGCCCTCATTGGGCACCTGGGTGGTCATGACAATGATCTTGCCCCGCTCCACTGCCCGGCGCACCACGGGATAGAACTCGTGGCCCGGGTATTCCGGCAGGCCGCCTACGCCGAAGCTCTCCACCACGATGCCGTCGTAGCGCTCCATCATGAACTCCACCAGTTCCCGCTTGGTGCCGGGGATCAGCTTCAGAAGGCCCACATTTTCGCAGAGGGTGTCGTAGAAGACCGGGTGGGGCAGGCTCTCGGTGCGGATATACTGGAGCAGGCGCTCGTCCTGCAGCACCGCCAGATCCGGGTAGTTCACGCTGGAAAAGGCCTGGAAGCTCTTGGAAAATGTCTTTCTCGCCCGGGTGCCCAGGATCACCTTACCGTTAAAGACGATCTGCACCCCGCCGCAGCCCCGGCAGGCATAGAGGAAGGCATCCGTCAGGTTGCGCTTGGAATCTGTGCCGTCAAACCAGATGGGCTTCTGGGCCCCGGTGAGGACGATGGGCTTGGCGCTGCCCTGGACCAGATAGCTCAGGGCGGCCGCCGTGTAGGCCATGGTGTCGGTGCCGTGACTGATGACGAAGCCGTCGTAGGCATCGTAATTTTTTCGCAGGGTATCCACCACGCCCAGCCAGTTTTCCGGTTGGATATTGGTGCTGTCCAGACTGTACAGCTGGAGACAGTCCACATGGCAGAGCCTGCCGATGTCGGGGATAAACTCCAGCAGCTGCCGGGTATTCAGCTCCGGGGTCAAGCCCTCGGGGGTCATCTCGGAGGCGATGGTGCCGCCGGTGCCGATCATCAGAATATTCTTCATGGTTACTCCTTACATATCCCGGTTATCCAGGGCCGCCAGACCGAAGCGTGCCGCCTGGAGGATCTGCTTTTTTCCGGCCTCGTCCGAGGCATCGTACCGGCTGCGCAGCTCCTGGAGGAACAGGCCCCGGAGGGAATCCTCCCCGCAGCGGGCCCATACGTCCTCGGCCGGGTAGGTCTCGTCCGTTAAGGTGAGGGCGGCGCACAGGCTGGAGAGCTCCAAGCCCAGAGCCGTGACGGAAAAATCCCCCCGCCGGGCCCCGGTGAGCAGCACCCGGCAGATGTCCTGGCCGCAGTCACCCTCCAGCGCCTCGCGGACAGCCTCCGCCGGGTTCCGGTCCGTGATGTCCGCGGTGACGCTCTGATAGCGCCGCCGGGCAAAGGGGATGAACTCCAGATTGGCCCCGGCTGCCGTCACCTCTCCGAACAGGAAGCCCTTGTCCCCGGTTTCGTCAAAGCCCCGGCCGGGCAGACAGCCGGGATAGGCGTAGGCTACCGCCCCGGCCCGCTGCACGCCGCCGCAGCGGTGGACATGGCCCAGGGCCAGGTAGGTCAGGCCGGTTTTTTCTATCTCCGCCGGGGTGATGGGGCGGTATTTGCTCTCCCCACGGGTGACCTCCCCATGCACCACGCCCAGGCGAATGGGCGCGTCGCTCCCGGCAAAGGCCGCGCCGGAAAAGGGTTCCCGCTCCTGGGCGGACGTGAAAGCCGCACCGGTGACGGAGGCGTTCAGCTCCGGCAAGAGCACCGTCCGGGGTGTGCGGGAGGTGAAAATATGCACATTTTCCGGCCAGTCCACCGCGTCGTAGCCGCCGCCGGGGACGTAGGGGTCGTGATTGCCGGGGGCCAGGAAGATCCGGCCACGGAAGCGTCCCAGAGCCAGGGCCAGAGTCCGGGCCGTCTGGCTGTAGAGACGGTCGGAATCGAACAGATCGCCGGCCAGAAGCATCACATCGGCGGCGTGGTCATTGGCCCAGTCCACCAAGCGGCCCAGGGTGTCCCGGCTCTCCTGCCGGAGGAGGGCCGCCTGCCGGTCATCCAGACCTGCAAAGGGACTGTCCAGATGCAGGTCGGCGGCGTGCAGGAGCTTCATGCCTGGGGCTGGTCGTCCTGCCAGCCCTTGCATACGTCCACCCACTCCACAAAGTTCCCGCCGCAGCAGCGCTGCAGCTCGTCACAGGTGAGCTCGATGGCCGAGGCGGCGCTGCCCACAGCGGGAAACACCGTGTCAAACCGCTTCAGCGACACGTCCAGATAGGTCTTCACATCCGACGGCAGGGCGAAGGGGCACACGCCGCCTACGGCGTGGCCGATACGTTCCACGGCCTCCTCATGGGTGAGCATCTTGGCCTTGGTATGGAAAAAATGCTTATACTTGCTGTTATCCACCTTAGCATCCCCGGCGGCCACGATCAGGATGGGGGTCTCGTCCACTTTGAAGCTCAGGGTCTTGGCGATGCGGGCAGGTTCCACGCCTACGGCCACCGCCGCCAGCTCCACCGTGGCGCTGGAGACATCAAACTCCCGCATCCGGTCGGCCACGCCGTAGGGCTGCAGGTACTCTCTTACTTTTTCAACTGACATGATATTGTCCTCCTTACCGTATTTCTATACGCTCCACCCCGGCGCACAGGCCGGTGCCGCTGTCTAATGTGAAGATAGCGCCCTGCATTTTGCAGGGGCCGCCGGCTGTCTGGTACCGGCCCGGGAGACCGCCCAGGAAAAACTCCACCGATTGCTCCGGGCGAATGCCCAGCACGGACTCTATGGGCCCGGTCATGCCTATGTCGGTGATATAGCCCGTGCCCTTGGGACAGACGCGCTCATCGGCTGTGGGCACATGGGTGTGGGTGCCCCAGAGGGCGCTGACGCGGCCATCCAGATAGTACGACAGGGCCAGCTTCTCGCTGGTGGCCTGGGCGTGGAAATCCACTAATATAAAGGTGGGCTTGTCCGGAGATTTTAAGAGGCGGTCAGCGGTGGTGAAGGGATTTTCGGCGTTGAAATCCAGGTCGCAGCGGCCAATGAGGTTCAGCACACCCACCTGCACCCGGCCCAGGTCGTACACAGCCCAGCCCCGGCCCGGGGCCCGGCCGGTAAAATTGGCAGGGCGGAGAATATAGGGGCTCTCCTCTAAAAAGCCGGTGATCTGCGTCTTGCCATAGGAGTGGTTGCCCAGAGTGATGACATCCGCCCCGGCGGCAAAGATCTCCTCCGCGTGGGCCGGCAGCAGGCCGTTACCAGCGGCGTTTTCCCCGTTGGCCACCACAAAGTCGACGGACTTCTCCTTTTTCAGGGTGCGCAGATGCCGCCGCAGATGGTCCACGCCCCTCTCACCTGTTATATCGCCGATGGCCAGCACCTTAAAGTCCATGGTGCGTCCTCCGTTTCATACTGATTCATCTTATTATATATAAAATGTCTTCCACGCGCAAGCGCATAAAACATTATCTTTTCAGCGTAATAAAATTTTTTGTTGGGTCTGCCGCGCGCAAAAATACTGCGTGTATATAAATATACACGCAGTATTTTTTATAGTTGATATTACTTGGCGTATTCAACCACTTTGGTCTCCCGCAGAACATGAACCTTGATCTGGCCGGGATACTCCAGCTCGCTCTCGATGCGGCGGGCCAGATCGTGGGCCAGGATGATCATCTGATCCTCGGACACCTGCTCGGGCTTCACCATGACGCGAACCTCACGGCCGGCCTGGATGGCATAGCTCTTCTCCACGCCGGGATAGTCGCTGGTGATCTCCTCCAGCTTCTCCAGACGCTTGATGTAGTTCTCCAGATTCTCGCGCCGGGCACCGGGACGGGCCGCGGACACGGCATCCGCCGCCTGCACCAGACAGGCAACCAGAGTCTTGCACTCCACGTCGCCGTGGTGGGCCTGGATGGCGTGGATGATATCCTCTTTTTCCTTATACTTGCGGCAGAACTCCACACCCAGCTGGATGTGAGTGCCCTCCATCTCGTGGTCCACGGCCTTGCCGATATCGTGCAGCAGACCGGCACGCTTGGCGGCGGCTACATCGGCCCCCAGCTCGGCGGCCATCATGCCGGCGATGTGGGAGACCTCAATGGAGTGCTGCAGCACGTTCTGGCCGTAGCTGGTGCGGTAATGCAGACGGCCCAGGAGCTTCTGCAGCTCCGGATGCACGCCCCGGACACCGGTCTCCAGAACGGCGCGCTCGCCCTCCGAGCGGATGACGGCGTCCACCTCCCGACGAGCCTTCTCCACCATCTCCTCAATATGGGTAGGATGGATGCGGCCATCGGCAATGAGCTTCTCTAGGGCCAGACGGGCCACCTCCCGGCGCACCGGCTCAAAGCAGGACACCGTAATGGCCTCGGGGGTATCGTCGATAATGAGATCCGCGCCGGTGAGGGTCTCCAGCGTACGGATGTTGCGGCCCTCGCGGCCGATGATACGGCCCTTCATCTCGTCATTGGGCAGGGGAACCACACTGACGGTAATCTCAGCCACATGGTCTGCGGCGCAGCGCTGGATGGCGGTGGCCACAATCTCCCGGGCGCGCTGGTCAGCCTCGTCCTTGGCACGGGCCTCCAGCTCCTTGATCTTCATGGCGGTCTCGTGGGTGACCTCCGACTCCACCTGCTGGATCAGGTACTCCTTGGCCTGTTCGGCGGTGAGGCCGGAAATGCGCTCCAGCATCTCGGTCTGGCTGCGCTTGATGAGCTTGATCTCATCCTGTTCCTTGAGGATAGCGTCGTGCTTCTGGGCAAGAGCCTCCTCCTTCTTCTCAATGGCATCGGTCTTGCGATCGATGTTCTCTTCCTTCTGCTGCAGACGGCGCTCCTGCTTTTGCAGGTCCGCTCTGCGCTCCTTGACTTCCTTCTCGTAATCCGCACGGTTTTTCAGGATCTCTTCCTTTGCCTCCAAAAGCACCTCGCGCTTCTTGCTCTCGGAGCTTTTGATGGCCTCGTTTATGATGCGCTTTGCTTCATCCTCGGCGCTGATGATCTCCTTTTCCGCTACCTTCTTGCGGTACTGAATGCCGATAGGGAAGCCAATCACGAACGCGATGACAGCCGCAACAGCCGCTACAATGTAGCCAACTGTGGTCATGATTGGTCAACCTCCTGTGAATGTGTATAAATTCGCGGGAAACTGTTTCCCGCCGGGTGTAGAAAACAACCAAAAAGGCCCCCTGACCTTCTTGGTGCATATCCTTTCTAATATTAATCGTATTTTACCGAACTGTCAAGTGGAAAGCCGCCTGAAAACAATAATTTTTGTAGGACTACAATACATCTTGGACAAGCAAATAAAAAGATATGAGGAATAGGGTCTCATGGTGTGCGCGTGGATATTGTTCTGAATGTCCAGAATGATCTTTTTCATCATTCATCACTGCCTTTTCGAATTAAAACAATTGCCAAAATACCCCCGCCAATCACCACTGCGGCGATAACGGCAACGATCCACCACGGAAAAGAAAACTTATCGCTCTCCACAGGAGAAGTTTGTTCTGTGCTGTTTTCGCTATTTTCTTTTAGATCGGTACTCCTGTCTTTATCCGGCTCAACGCTGCTTTTTTCATCATCGTCGCTTTCAAGACTCCCGCTGTATTTTACCGGCTCTGTCATAGTTGCCTTACAGACAAGGCAGCTATAATGCCAGTGCGTCCGACGGCGATGTGCTGAGATACCAGTGGTACACCACGGACATAGAAAATATGACGATGATTCGCGCCATTGACAGGGCCGAGGGGGACAGCTATCGGGTGCCGGAGGAATCGGGTGTGAAATGGTACTGCTATGCTGCGTGGAATGTGGCGGGAGGCATTGGTAAACAGGATGATCCCATCCCCGCCGATATAGGCATAGCAATCCGGCATTTTCGCCTCAATCACAGGCTTCGCCGGGCCCGCCGCCCAGGCTGCGGTGACCGTTACTCCCACAAGCATCCATGTAATAAAAACAATAATAGGTCTTTTCATCCTCCTTCTCCTCTATGAAACCGTTATCGTAAATCCTGCCGCTTGGCGGCAATTGCATCGGGATAAAACGCATACCCGTTTACACCCCGGAGGCTTTCCACGATAGAAAGCTTATCGCTTTCATAATTTTTCCAAAGCTCCAGCGCCTCCTCCGAAACCTCAGCTGCATAGGAGGCAATGGCGTAATTATCCCGGGCCGTGATAAACCGCTCATCCTCCCCGGATATAAGCCGGCCAACTTCTACTCTGCCCTTATAGGAATCCGGTGCATAGCCGCATGTATCGCTGTCGATTATAAAAAAGGTGAGCTCGCCGCCGCCGAGCTTATCAACGAAAAATGCCACTTGGCTTTCGGAAAAGCTTGCCGCAACGGTGCCCACCCAGCTTTCCGGCAGCGTGATCTCATAGGTGCCGTCGTTAAAATGCACCGAGCTTATTCTTTCGGTCGTTATGAGCTTACAAAGCTCCTGCACAAATGAGGAATAGTTTTTCGGAAAGCGGTTGGTTCCCCGGGCGTTTATCTCCGTCCCGTCCGCCAGCACAACCTCAAGGCACATACCGCTGCTGAATGCAAACACCTGCTGGTGCAGGTCGTTGGTAATCACCAGCAAAAACAGTATGCCCGGCACAGCGACCAAAAAGCCGGCCTTTTCGGTCAGACGGTATTCCTCCGATTTCCCCAGAGACAGCGCAATATACACTCCCAGCAGCGGTATAAACAGCATGGGCAGATAGTAGAGATACCAAATGTACCGCGCCACTGTCAGGTCGGTGACAAACTCATATTTCAGCGTACGCAAAATAAGCCACACCAGCATCAGCGCCGCGGTCAGGCGCAGGCAGTGCAGTGCCTGTGTCTGTATAATGCGTCGGTCAAGGGAATAGCCCCACAGGGAAAACAGCAGCAAATACAGTGCCGCGCGGATATAACTCATCCAAGCGCCGCCGATGTCGAGCATGGCCAGCATCCGGCAGGAATAGGCCGCCGCAATGATTGTAAAAACCAGGATCATAGGGAACAGCTGTTTCGTATTCCGTTTCATAGGGGAAATCTCTCGCTTTCTCTCGCAGGCAAGGAATGTCCCTTGGCGATTTTATTTGTTTCTCGGCAGAGCGATTCCGAATGTGCATTTACCAAAGGCAGTATACTAAAGCATTATCAAATCTCACTGTCGGATGCGAATTCCATTATGTCATTCGGCGTACAGTTCAATGCTTTGCAGATCTTTCCCACGGTTTCAACCGTAATATTTTTATTCTTGTTCATTTTGGAAATGACATAGTTGCTGATGCCTGCAGCCTTTTCAAGGTCTTTCTTTTTCATATCCCTGTCGATCAGCAATTTCCAGAGTTTTTTATAGCTTATATCCATACCGTCAGCCTCGATTCAAACAGGATCAACTCGCAAAATAGGAACAGTCGGTCTTGGCTGTTTAGAATAAAATATCATATTTCTTGCAAAAACGCAACGGTTTATAAAGCGATAGATTTAATTCTTGTGTTTTTGTTACTTTCCACGGGGTAGAGAAATAAGGCATGACGATCGTGGACTCTTATTAGCCCTCATTTGGGCTTCTGTTCAGATCGGTATGTAATAATGTTACATAACAACAGCCGGAATGGATTGAACAGTGCCTATTTTCTGCTCACTAAAAAACGCCGAAAGAAGTTACCACCGTCAGGTAAAGCTGCTTTGTGGTTTTACGCTCTTTTTACTCAGTACATACTTTTGCCACAATATTCTTCAATGTCACAAACGGACACACCCAATACCTTGAATCGTAGGAATGCTCCGTGTTATCTCCGAGCACATAAAAGCAATCTACAGGTAGCACGGCGTTTTTACTGCCTCATAGTCAATTCACTCGGCAATTAAACCAAAATGCCGCAGCGCATCCTTGATCGCCTCAACCTTTTCAGGCGGGCAGGGATGATACTCCTGTTTTCTCGGCTCCACTGCGTTCGGCGCTTTGTGCATATCCAGTCCAACCATACGCTTGACCTCGGCAATATATGCCGTATGGACTTTGAAGCCGTATTTTTCCTGCACATACTCCTGAATGCGCTTGTAGGTCGGATGCTCCTTGACCTCGCCGGTTTCCACTTCCATTCTGACCTCAACCGTCAGTGGATTTGTTTCCCGTGACACGAGGACGACCGTCTCAACTTGCTGTTCATTAGTTCTGACAAATAATGCTCCGCTTTCACCATCGTAGGTAACAGGGAAGGTGAAATGGATCGTCTTTATCAGATGCTTGTCATCCCGCTTTTCCGGATACAGCTCTATAAACGAAACCATAGCCTGCAACAATGCCTTTTTATCCTCCGGCGACATGACATCGTAGTACTTGCTGAAGCCTTCCAGCATTTCAAAGATGGATTTCTTCGTCATGGCAGATTTTTCAACCATAGTGATTTCCTGATTTACTTCATCAAGTCTTGTATGTGCATCCTCGATCTTTTCATACAGGTCATCCAGAATGCGGTTTAAACTGTCTACCTTATTTTGATAGTGCCTGTCCGCAATGTCAAGCTCCGTCAGCCTCTTTTCGGTCTGGAGCAGATTGCCGTTATATTTGGTGATCTCATTTCGGATTGCTGTCTGCTTCTTCCGCAGAGAATTTACATCTGTCTAGATATCAATCTTTTGAAAAATAAGCTCTACAAACTCCGGGATTGTCACCATGGAGGATATAACCTCTTTCACCTCGGTTTCCAATACCAGCAGTAAAATAAGAAGAGGGCTGGATGCCCCTTCTTGCATCCAGCCCTCTTGGTCTTCTTCTGTTTCCATAGATTTATACTTCATCAGCAGTTCGGCGATCATCGTAGAACAACGAATGAAGTTTTCGTCTCTCATCAATTCATTGTTCATAAGCTATCCTCAACGTTCGTTTTGCAATCCTGTTGTTTTTCTCCTATAAGCAGCTACAATTTCCGGTGGTATGTTGTCTATCAGAGCATGAAGCTCACAAAGCTCCTGCTCCGTTTTTCCGTATTTCAGTCTGTCCGCAATCTTTTCCTTGCTGGCATCTTTTGCTGTTTGTAATTCCGCTTCCAGTGCGCTGTTCTCATCAGAAAGCGCTTTGTACGCCTTATCATACTTTCTGAGCTTCGTCCGCAGAGCTTCTGTTGCCGGAACATATTTATCCAACAATGTCTCCAGCTCTTCCATTTTCGATTTTTTATTAAGAAGATTGGTATCTGTCATCAGTTTCAGTATCTGCTCCTTCATCCGGTTCAGATGGACAGTCTCCTTGAACAGCCGCGGCGGGATATGATCTCGTCCGGTTTTGCTGGCGCTCTCGCCGCGCTCCAGATCTGGGTATTTTTTGACCATGTACTCCCAAAATTGGTCCTGCCACTGCGTCAGCTTTTTCTTGTTGCCTACGATTTCCTTGGCGCTGAGCCGTCCGTCCGCCGTCAGCTGGATAAAGCAAAGGTGCATATGGGGCGTTTTCTCATCCATATGCACCACGGCGGAGATGATCGTTTTCGGGTCTTGATGCTCTTGGATAAAGCCCAGTGCCTCCTGAAAGTAGGCTTTGATTTCGCCCTTTTTCTTGCCCTTGAAGAACTCCGGGCTGGCCATCACCAGCGTCTCTACGACGCGCACGCTGTCCGATCTCGTGCGGCAGCCTGCCTCTGCGATCTGCTTTTCTGCTTCGGTGCGGTATTTGCGCCGCGGCGTCACCAGATGGAAATTGAGGTGGCTGCGCGCCGTGTCCACGTCGGGGTTGCTGGCGTACTTCTCCTTGGTACGCTCGTTGTGGGACTCGATGTGGCCGATTTCCGGCCCCTTGTACTTGGCAAAGCGGAGAATGGCGTACTGTGCTTTCATCGGCGCTCCCCTCGCTTCACCCACACGATGTCGCAGTCCAGCACGTCGGCCAGTTCCACGACCTCCTTGTAGCGGATGCTCTCCCTTTGCAATTTTGCGGACAGATTGGAAACACTGTCCGACCAGCCATATTCATCATGCAACAGATCAACAACCTCCTGCATCGTAAAACCGGCACGAATGATCTGCGCCTTGATTTCATTGCGTACACTCATATTCAAATTCCCTCCATAATTAGATAATAAAAAAGCGAAGCCAGTACGCCATTCGGCGCATCCGCTTCGCTGCATCGTTAAAAAAGCCTTACTCTCAAATCCGCTCAAAATCGCCGTTATGATGTCCTGTCCACAGGTGACACCTATCGACTTTTCTGTTCCGTGTGCCTTTACTCTAAACCGTATGATTTCCCATGTTTCCGCACATCAGCTTTGCTGTTCTGAGAAGCGCGATTCCGTAAAACCATTTCTGCCACCAGGCAAATAATTTACGGATTTCACTTAGCTTGATTTCGTGCCCAAAAATATAGGCTATATCGGTCAGAGTTTTTCATATGGTCGTACGCCAGCTTTTTCGCTGCGTCATAGCTGCTCAGGTTGAACAGCCTTGTCACAAGGTCGATCACATCGCCGTGGGCCCCGCATCCGAAGCAATAGAAGTATTCCTCGTTCAGCTTCATGCTGGGTGTACGGTCATTGTGGAAGGGACAGCAGACCATGCTGCCACGGTTTACTTCCAATCCGTAGTATTCGGCAGCCTCTTTCACGGAAACTGCCATCTTGATTTGTGTAAATAAATCCATACCTGTTTCCTCCTGTAAAATAATTGAAATTCGCCGTTCTACCCGATGCCGTTCCTGCCCGAGTCCTTACCCTGGCGTTGTCTCTTCCTTGGTACACGGAATGCGATACTTCTCCGGAAGCATATCCTCATCGGACGATCATGAAATTTTCAAGGTGCTGCGTGGTTTACGTCATTCTGCTGCTGGCTGACTATTACGGTGTTTCCTGCGACTATCTGATGGGACGGACGGAAACAAAAAATCACCCAAACACAGCTCTGCATGAGCTGCATTTGAGTGATGCTTCGATTGATGTATTAAGAACAGGCAAGTTCAATCACCGGCTGCTGTCGGAGCTGATCTGCCACAAGGATTTCCAGCAGTTCATGCTGGACGCTGAGATTTACGTTGACCGGATCGCGGATATGCGGGTCAACGATATGAACGCCGTGCTGGAAGCCGTCCGGCAGATGGCGTTGATGAAAAATGGCGGCGAAGAAAATGACCTGCATCTACGGACGTTAGAAGTGGCGCAGATTCGGGAAGATGAATATTTCGGAAGCCTGATTGCGGATGATCTGAAAGGTATTCTCCGTGACATTCGGAGTGAACACCGCCCCGATACCATGACGGCGGATGAAATCTCCCTCGCAGCAACCATGCAGGGGTAGTTGCAGGAGGCAATAAACTTTGAGGGAAGCTCCGAGGAAAAACAAATCCGTGCGTTCATGGCAACGATTGGACTTGATTATGACACACTGACAAAGGAAGAATTTGTCTCAATCATCAGCGGACTTAAAAAGTCCAAGTACCTGAAAAGCCCCATCAGCCAGCGTGGGAAAACGACTATGACCCACGGCAAAGGGAAGCGGAAGAAGCGCTGAAACAAAGGCAGCGCTGCGGCGGGACGAAGGCTTTTATATACCTCTGCTTCCTTTTCCGGCCAGTCGGATTTTGCTTCTCAAAAATCCTGCGTTTGCACTGTATCTCACATCACAAAAACCGCCTGTCCTACTGCCGCGAAAAAGCGTTTGTTGCCACACTCTGCCACACCGCAGAGTATGCCGCCACCCCCCTTTTCCGCGTCAGCCGGAAGCAAAGGTATAACACACTAGACTTTGCAAAGCAAAATCGTGTGCCAACAGGGATGCTGCGCGCCCCTATTGGAAACCCAGTGCAAAAAGGAATATTCCCTTTGCAATCCCTCATTTTCTTCGCAGGCGCATATGCAAACTGCAAAAGCAACAGCTTGAAAATAAAAAAACGCTGCAATCTTCGCCATATAATTGGACGAAAATTGCAGCGTTTTATCACACTCAATGTAAATAAAAAGTGGGCAGCCATTTCAACAGCATTGATATAAGATATCCAATCAGCACGAACATCACCATTACGGAGAGATAGTCGATCAGAAAGATGAGCACCGGCTCGGAATAATCGTAGAATACGAAGTGGCTTCTAAGCAGCAGATATAAACTAACACCTCTGTGTCGGAAAGCGAACGTGCCATACGCTGCCCAGAACCAGCCGATCAGCCGCAGGCTCCATGTTCGCATGGATGAGGGCTGCAAGTGTTTGCGCGCCATCGCCAGCATCATGCTCCAGTGAAACCCCAGATGCAGGCTCATACAGATGAAGCCCCAGTAAGCGCAGAGGATATGCACCTGCTGTGCAAGCTCATAGCCACCGTGCTTAGGGAGAAACGCAAACACATGGCGGGACAGCACAATGCCGCTGATCATGGAGCCGACCATGCACAGGAAAATCAGCCCTGCCAGTGCCGTCTGCACGATGCGCAGGGGCGTGTAGCGCCCCCGCGGCACAGCTTGAATCCATCGGCGGTTCAAAACATGGTGTACCACGAACAGAGCGAACATTCCCATACCGATCCACTCGTGGGCTGCCTCGCCCACAAGACCGTAGGCCATCAGAAGCAGCATGGACACCGACATGGCCGCATCTACGGCGATTTTTATTTTGAGAGTTGGTTTCATGTCCTCATCCTTTGCTGTGAGAGATGACCCAGTTCAAATTGTCTGGGTCGTCAAAGACCACATTGGCTCCGCCGTGGTAGTTATAAATGCCCTTTTCGTTAAAGAAGGCATTATCGGGTGTCTCGATCCGCAGCACACGGTCAATGTCCGCGTCTCTCCAACCGGCGGCCTCGTAGGCCGTATGGAGGTTTTCATAGGCCGAGCGGGCCTTGGCGCTGCCGTAATACTCGTCGCCCTCGGCTATGTAGATATAGACCGCCACGCCGTTCTCCGCAATGGGTGATAGCTGCCATCCCACTGAGAAGCGCCGTGGAGATAGGCGGCGTACAGGTCGGGCCGCATGGCCACCGCACGGGACATGGTCTCGCCGCCTGCGGAATACCCGGCGGCATAGACCCGGCTGGTATCCACGGCAAAACTATTGATAAAGTATTCCGTTAGTTCAATGGCCTGCCGGGCGGATTTTTCGCCCCAGTCAGTGAGCTGTGCAGAAACCACGACCATCTCGGTGTCCAGCCTTGTCCATGCGGTAAAGCCACTCCAATTCAGATTGCTGCCGGAAGAATCTTCACCGAACCACATCATGCCATAGCCAGGCATGACCACCATCATCGGGAACTTGCGGCTGCCGTCGTAACTGTCTGGCAGATAATAGCTGTAATGGATGTCACCGTCCGCGCCGGAGAAAATTTGCTCCGCAAACAGGCCAGTCTGAACCGGCTCCGATGTGGCTGCCGATGATGTGCTTTCCGACGGTTCAACAGTCGGTATGCCACTCGGTTCAGGTGTCGTTTCCGGCTGTGGCGATGCTGCCGTACCGGCTCCGCACCCCGCAAGAGCCAGTACCAGCACAAGCGCCAAAGCAAGCGAAAGAAAGCGCTTCACTTCTGCTCGTCCACCGGCGGAACCATTTCAGCGTACTTTTTCAGCAGCTCCGGCGTGCTGGTGTAGTAGCGTACATTCTTGTTAAGGGCGGCAACCTGCGCCATTTCATCATCGGTCAGAGCAAAGTCGAACAGGTCGAAGTTGGACTTGATATGCTCCGGATTCTTGGAGCCGGGGATGACGATGTTGCCGCTCTGAATGTGCCAGCGGAGAATGATCTGGGGCGCGGACTTGCCGTACTTCTTGCCAAGCTGAGCGAACAGCGGCTCCTCCAGCAGCGCCTTGTCACCGTGGCCCAGCGGATACCACGCCTGCGGCACGATACCGTTCTCCTTCAGGAAGGCTTTCAGCTCCGGTTCCTGATGATAGGGGTGCAGCTCGGTCTGCAAAATCGTGGGTTTTACTTCACAGAGGGAAAGAATCTCCTCAATCTGCTCCTTTTTGAAGTTGGACAGACCGATGGCGCGCACCTTGCCCTCCTTGTATGCCTTTTCCATCTGACGGTAGCCCGCCACATAATTGCCTGCGGGCTGGTGGATTAGCAGCAGGTCGATATAGGGGGTGTCCAGACGGGCAAGTGTCTTGTCCACTGCATCGGGCTGCTCATAGAAGCTGGGCCACAGCTTGGTTTCCAAGAAAATCTCCTCCCGCTGCAAGCCGGACTTCTTCATGGCGCGGCCAACGGCCTTTTCGTTTACATAGGCGTTGGCGGTGTCGATCAAGCGGTAGCCGTTCTGCAAGGCGCTGACGCAGGAGGCCTCTGCCTCGTCCGGGGTCAAAAGAAATGTGCCAATACCGGCCATGGGCATTTTTACGCCGTTATTGAGAGTTGCGTATTCCATAAAAGATTCCTCCTTAAATGTTCTTTCCAAGTTTCGTGGCTTCGTTTTTATTGGTCGCCATGCCGCCGTAGGTCATGCCATAGAGGGCGGCAAAGCGCTTTATGGTGTATTCGCCCGCCTCCAGCATCCACTGTTCCGGGGCAGCGCCCTGAAACACGAAATACAGCTTGCGGCCGGACAGTTCGCCGCTCTCCACCTTGCCGTAGAAACGATCCAGCACATTGCGGACGCCGCCGCAGATGTTGTGCCAGTACAGGGGTGAGCCGATGACGATGGTGTCCGCCTGTTTCATCGCGCCGATGACAGCATCCAGCCCGTCGCCGGGAAGGTTCTGGCCGTATGCACCGATGGTGTAGTCCGTAAGGTTCAAAGTCTCATATTCGTGATCTTTCAGCAGCTCTGCCGCCAGTGCGGCGGTGTTCCCGTTTTTGTTGGGACTGCCGTTGATAAATAAAATACTCATAGCAATGCTCCTTTACACATTTTTGCCCATTTTATAGGCCTGCTCCATAGCGGGAGTATTCTTCACATTGCCCGGCTCATAGACTCCGCTGCCGATGATAACACCCTTTTCGACCGCCCCCTCTACGCAGTCAGCATAGCCGCGGAAGCATGCAAGCGTGGTGTCAGCGGAGGTTTTTGCCTCGTCTGCCATGGTGACGATGTAATAGAACTCCTTGTTTTTGACCTCCAGCCAACGGGCCACAGTGCGGTCAATGACCGCCTTTAGTTGGGCATCGATGGAGTAAAAGTAGACCGGGCTTGCCAGCACCAGCACATCCGCATCGATCATCTTTTGCTGGATCGCGGCCATGTCATCCTTGTGAACGCAGGCTCCGCCGTGATCACGGCAGTAGTAGCAGGCGGAACAGGGATGGATTTTCTTGCTGGCAACACGGATTTTCTCCACTTCGTTTCCCGCTTCCTGTGCGCCCCGTGCGAATTCGTCACACAGAATGTCCGAGTTGCCGCCCTTGCGGGGGCTGCCGGACAGGATCAAAACTTTCTTGCTCATGTTGGTCTGTCTCCTTATTTCAGTTTTCGATATTCTTCTTCGCTCACCGGTTCACACCACCGGCTGCGGCAGTTTTCTCCGGGTACTTCCACCGCCAGATGGGAAAACCAGCTGTCCGGCGCAGCGCCGTGCCAGTGCTTGACACCGGGCATAATGTTGATCACATCGCTGGGGTGCAGCTCCTGCGGCTCCTTGCCCCATTCCTGATAGTAGCCCCGGCCTGCCACGCAGACGAGGATCTGCCCGC
>ERZ1106963.261-NODE-261-length-82473-cov-55.041411_pt1 | contig 82473 bp, 80 predicted proteins | sample MGYA00403681_ERZ1106963 | MGnify/ENA primary metagenome ERZ1106963 (study PRJEB35170, sample SAMEA104062407) | human gut metagenome | biome: human gut; feature: human-associated habitat; material: faeces | place: Denmark | collected 2012-05-03 ...
AGCACCGCGGCATCAGACCATCCACACCTATCGAGTATCAGGATACGCTGATTTGCGGAAAGAGTCAACCATTAATGAAACTACAAATTTTTCTGTCTACCAATGATGGAACCGCCTTTATTTTTGTCATACAAAAAAGCAACGATATTAAAAGTCAAACATAAGAAAAAAATATTGTCATTTCCGTGCTTATTTTTCTTTCTGTCATGTTCGGGCTTGCCCCGGACATCCAACCGTAGCGTCACGCTGAGCGTATGACCCGAATATCCAGAGATCCCCGGAACGCGCTGCGCTTGTCCGAGGATGACAGAAGAAAAAATAATACTGTCATTCCCGTATTCTTTTCTTCTCCTCTGTCTTTTCCGTGTTCTTTTCTTCTCCTCTGTCATTCCCGTGCTTGGCACGGGAATCTAAAAGAGATGTCCAGCTCAAGGCCGGACATGACAAGCTGTTGCCAGCTTGACCGCAACACCGGCTGCGGCACGAACCTTTGTCGAAACGCGTTGCTTTCTGCGTGCATATTGTGAGCAAGTGCCTTGTGTTTGTTGATGTCCGGCTCAAGCCCGAACATGACATAGAAAAAAAGCCCTCTCTTTTGAGAGGGCTTTCTTCTAACTGTCTTCTTTTTCTTCTTCGCGAAACCTTGCCAGCTTTTTTAACAGCATATTTCTTTTCAAACGGCTGATTCTGTCAATATACAAAATCCCGTCCAGATGATCCATCTCATGCTGCAGGACAATTGCCAAAAAATCATCGGCCAGAACTTCCTGCTCTTTGCCGTCATAATCCAAATAACGCACGCGGATTTTTTCAAAACGCTCAACTTCCGCCCTCTGTCCGGGAACTGACAGACATCCCTCCTCGCCGCAAACCTTTTCGTCCGAATGCCAGATAATTTCCGGATTCACAAAATAACACGGATTTCCCTTAATTCGGTTGCCGTTTTCGTCTTCTTCCTGTTCATAATCAATGACCAGCACCCGTACGGACTGCCCGATCTGCGGCGCCGCCAATCCGACGCCGACTGCCGAATACATCGTTTCCAGCATGTCGTCCATCAGCTTGCGCAACGCATCGTCGACTTTTTCAACCTTAACGGCTTTCTTCTTCAAAACCGGATGCGGATATTCATATACTTCCAAAACAGCCATCTTTTTACCTGATATTATCGTTTAGTTTCCCATTCCTCTGCAGGAAACGCGTTATATGCGGAAAATAATAAGGAACCAAAGCAAAAGTACCGCAGCGTACAAACTGATACGTGAGGACACTTTTGTCCTGTCGTTTCTGTATTAGTTTCCCATAGAACGCGTTTCCTTGGCAATCTGATCCAGCAGCGCATTTACCATCTTCGGTTCGTTCTTGACGAAAAACGCATAGGCCAAATCGACATATTCTTGAATCAACACTTTAACATCAACGTCTAAGGTGTTGGTAATTTCATAAATTGCGCAAAGCAACAGTGCCTGCAACGTACCGTCCATACGCTCAAACAGCCAGCCGTCGTTAAGATAGGCATTCAGCGATTTTTCCAAATCTTCCTTTTTGGCATGCACGCCCCGCACCAGATTGGAAAAATAGTTGGTGTCGATGTCCGAAACGGCAATCATTTCCTCGGTAATGCCGTTGTCTTCAATCACATAACGCCCGACTTCGCCGTTTACAAAATCCTTGACGACTTCGTCCACCGGCAGGTCGCCGTATGCAATCATATAAGTTGCCTGCACGGCAGCCAGCCGCGCACCGGACTTCATTTTAATCTTTTCGGAAATAAACTTCGCCATTTTTACTCGTCCTCAATATGCGGCAAAGTTTCAGGCTTTGCCAGTCTGTCAATCGTTTCAACAAAATCTTCAAAATCCTTCACTTCGCGAAAATCCTTATATACCGACGCAAAACGAATATAAGCGATATGATCGAGTTTGGAAAGGGCCTCCATCACATACTCGCCGATAACCCGCGATGGAATTTCGGTTTCCCCGGAGCTTTCCAGACGCCGCTGAATGGAGTTGACAACCTTCTCCACCCGTTCCGGATTAACCGGCCGCTTGCGCACGGCCAGCTCAATCGAACGCGCCAGCTTGTCGCGGTCAAACATCGTTTTGTCGCCGTTTTTCTTAACCACAATCAGTTCGCGCAGCTGCACCCGCTCAAAAGTCGTAAAACGCGAACCGCACTCCGGACACTCCCGCCGGCGGCGGATACAGGTGTTGTCATCCGTCGTGCGCGAATCTTTTACCTGCGTGTCGGCAAAACCGCAAAAAGGACATTTCATCGCCGTTCTTCCTATCCGTGCTTAATCAGACTTTCGGTCACTTTATACAATTCTGAAGAATATCTTGCCCCTTTTATAAGGACAATATCATTATTTTGCAACAACTTATTCAACAAAAATTCATCCAAACCGTCTTTATTTTCAAAATAATGCCGTTCAATGCGCTCCGGCAGCTGCGCCAGCATATCCTGTGTTTCCGGCCTGACGCCGACAACAACGTCAACGCTGCTCTCCGCCAGAACCCGCCCGATTTCAATATGTTTCTCCTGCGAATGAGCGCCAAGCTCGGCCATTTTGCCCAACACCGCAATTCTGCGGCCGCCGCATTTCATGCCGGACAACGACTTAATCGCCAGTTTCATCGCCTCCGGCTGACCGGAATAACTGTCGTCAATCAGCGTATATTCGGCTCCGGCCGCCGTATGCAGCAAATGTTTTTTGCCGCGGCCGTCCAACGCGCCGAAATTTTTCAGCGCCGCCGCCGCACGATTCACGTCAAGCCCCAGTTCCGCAATCACGCTCAATACGCACCAGGCGTTATAAAGATGATGTTCGCCCTCTTCCGACAGTTCCAGCCTGACATCGGGATGAAAGTCCCTGCCGAATTTGACGATTTTCGCACCATGCTCGGCCGCCCGCTTCTCCAGAATATCGGCAAAATCGGTATCGGCATTGATTACCGCCGTGCCGCCGTCTTTCGGCAGTCCGCCAAAAATCTCGGCCTTGGCTTCGGCAATCCCTTCAAAGCTGTCAAAAAATTCAATATGCATCGGATAAACGTTGGTCACGACCGCAATGTCCGGCTCCGTAAAAGACACCAGCCGTGCAATCTCGCCCTTTGCGCTCATACCCATTTCAATTACGGCATAGGCGGCGTTCATATCTAGCTTGCAAAGGGTTTCCGGCACACCGACAAAATTGTTGTGATTGCCGCCGGTAGCATAAGTCGGCGCAAACTGCGACAAGACAAACTTCAATTCTTCCTTGGTCGTGGTTTTGCCGGCGCTCCCGGTCAGCGCAATGACCTTTCCCTTAAACTGCCGCCGCACATAACGCCCGATTTTGCCATAGGCGATCAGCGTATCAGGAACCACAATCTGCCGCACCGCCGGCACGTCCGGCAGCTGCTTCTGCACCACAACCACTTCTACGCCGCGTGAAATCACGTCTTTTACAAAATCGTGCCCGTCAAACTTCTCGCCCTTGATGGCAATAAACAAATCGCCCCGTTTGGCAACCCGGCTGTCCGTAACCACTTCGTCAATGTCTGCGTCAACCACAACCATCGGCGACCCGACAATCTCGGCAATCTTTTTGGAATTAAGCTTAATCATGGATTTCCCGTCATCAAAAAATTTTACTATTGCCGGAATATAACAAAACCGCCCGGCAAAGGCAAGGATTAAAACCGCTTTCATTATTTGCCAAAACAAATAAATTTTGTCTATTGCACTTTTGGATAAACTGTGCTAACGTGCAGATATTCAACATATTAGTATAGATATATTCCCCCGAAAAAGCTATCTTTTTCATGTCTGTACCTGTATGTTTTCAATTAATCCATTGTTTAATTTCTAAATTTTCAAGCATCATGAAAAAGAACTTGTTTATCGTCATTTCGATGATGATGGTTGCCTTTCTGGCAACAAGCTGCGGACCCAAGACTCCCGAACCCGTATTGCTCGGCGACGGCAACCTGACGGCTTACGCTGTTTTGCAGGACAAAACTTCCGAAACTTTTCTGTGGGGCATACGCGAAACCAAATCGGGCATTGCCTGGATTAAATGCGTTTTTACCGCTCCGCCCAAAAATCTGGAAGAGTTCTTCATCGGCGAAACCGCGGACAAGAAGATTGTCTTTGACAACACCGGCAAGATTCTGATTTCCGGCTCTTATTGTGTTATCGACAAACTTGCCGGCGGCGAAAAATTTATTGTCAGCCGAACAGACGGCGAAGGCGAAAAGATTTATGTTGTGGCCAACGGCAAAACTGTCGGTCCGAAAGAAAAACTTTTCATCAGCGCCAGCCAGATTTATTATCGGCAAGACGGCAAACTCGGCGTCCTTTCCTATGACAACAAGGAAATTCTTCAGGGCATGGAAGAAATCTACATTGTCGACGGAAAGGCCAAAAAAGATGAAAAAACGCCGACTTACTACCTCTGCAAGGACGATTCCGGCTACAAGCTGTATGACGCTGAAGGCAAACCCGTCCGCAAAATGAACAGAGTTCAGGCATCAAAATACACTAAAGGTGCCTTGGATTACAACACCATGAAAGGACTTTATTCCAGCAAAGTCGCCTATTAAAGATTAGTTGGAATACCCGTAAAAAACATCTCCCGCACCCTGCCGGAGATGTTTTTTTATGTATCTTGCCCGAAACGAAAAACAAACCCTCCGTTATGCAGGTTTTAGGAAATCGGAAACCGGCGGCAAAGCTCTATTACCTGTTTTCTGACCTTATTAATGGTTTCCGCCGCGTCGCCCTTTGCCAAAGCGTCGATAACATCACCCATCCAGTCGGCAACCTGTTCAAATTCCGCTTCTTTAAAACCGCGGGTCGTTCCGGCCGGCGTGCCGACCCGAACGCCAGAAGTTACCTTCGGCGGCTGCGGGTCAAACGGAATGGCGTTTTTGTTGCAGGTCATATGCGCAAGTTCCATCGCTTCGGAAACCTCATCGCCGGTCAACCCCTTCGGGCGCAGGTCTACCAGCAGCAAATGCGTATCGGTGCCGCCGGAAACCAAATCCAAACCGCGTTTTTTCAGTCTTTCGCCCATTGCTTTGGCATTGCTGACCACCTGCGCGGCATATTTCTTAAACTGCGGCGTCAGGTCTTCGGCAAAACAAACCGCCTTGGCGGCAATCACATGCTCCAGAGGACCGCCCTGCGTTCCCGGAAAAATCGCCGAGTTGATTTTCTTGGCAATTTCCTCGTTATTGGTCAAAATCATGCCGCCGCGCGGGCCGCGCAGAGTCTTGTGCGTGGTCGTCGTAACCACGTCGGCATATTCCAGCGGATTCGGATGTACGCCGCCGGCAACCAAACCGGCAAAATGCGCCATGTCCACCATCAGATACGCCCCGATTTTGTCGGCAATTTCGCGGAAACGCTTAAAATCAATCTGCCGCGGATAAGCCGAACCGCCGGCAACAATCAATTTCGGCTTATTTTCCAGAGCCAGCCGCTCAACTTCGTCATAATCAATCAGCCCGGTGTCTCTGCAAACCCCGTACTGAACCGAATTAAGCCATTTGCCGGAAAAGGAAACCTTTGAACCGTGCGTCAAATGCCCGCCCGCATCCAAAGACATGCCCATAATCGTGTCGCAGGGTTTCAGCAGCGCCACATAAACGCCGGTGTTCGCCTGACTGCCGGAATGCGGCTGTACATTGACAAAACGGGCATCAAACAGCTTTTTGGCGCGTTCAATGGCCAAGTTCTCAACCACGTCGACAAACTCGCAGCCGCGATAATACCGTTTGGCCGGGTAACCCTCCGCATATTTGTTGGTCAAAATCGACCCCTGGGCTTCCAATACCGCCTTTGATACGATGTTTTCCGAAGCAATCAGCTCAATCTGGTTCTGCTGACGGTCAAATTCGGCCGCAATAGCGTCAAAAATCTCTTTGTCTTCGCTTTTCAAATCTTTTACAAAATCCATGGTCTTCCTCTCAATCCAAATCAAGCTTGCAAAGTCTGCGGTCATGACGGCCGCCTTCATACGCCGCCTTCAGAAAAATGCCGATTCTCCGCAAAACGTCTTCTGTCGTCATTGTACGGCCGCCAAAACAAAGAACGTTCGCATTGTTGTGTTCCCGGGCAACCTTGGCAACATAATCGTCATAAAGGATTGCGGCGCGGATACCTTTATGCCGGTTGGCGGCAATTGAAATGCCGATTCCGGTGCCGCAGACCAATATGCCCAAATCCGCTTGTCCGGCCAGCACTTTCGCCGTCGCTTTTTCGGCAAAATCAGGATAATCAACCGAGTCTGCCGAATTTGTCCCCAAATCCTCAACCGCAAACCCCTGTTTACGCAGATCTTCAACAATCTGATTCTTCATTTCGAAACCGCCGTGGTCAGCCGCCGCAACAATTTTCATCAAAAGCTTTCTCCCTTTTTGTTCCTGTAAATTCAGCCTTATGATAGCCTAACAAAGCCATAAAAAAAGAGTTTTTTGGCGCTTATGCAAAAAAATATAAATTTTTTAAAAAAAGTTATTGACGGGGAATAAAAAGTTTGTATATATAGAGAGCGTTGAGTGAATGAGGAACTCAGTTAGGTATTCCGATTGGCCGGTTGGCAGAGTGGCTCATGCAGAGGACTGCAAATCCTTGTACATCGGTTCAATTCCGGTACCGGCCTCCAAATTCATTCTTGCCGCATATATTATTCCGGCTTAGCTCAGCGGTAGAGCAATCGGCTGTTAACCGATTGGTCGCCTGTTCGAATCAGGCAGCCGGAGCCATAAAAAAACCTCCCCTCGTGGGAGGTTTTTTTATGGCTCCTTGCTGTTCTGTTGAACGGGAGAAGCCTGTTCGTATCAGGCTCAAGGATAAAATCAACCGTTGCTCCGGTTGATTTTACCGCAAGAGGCGAAGTTTTGTTAGTTTTTTGAGGTTGTGTAAACGACCGATAAAAAACTTAAAAAACGAGTGACCGACGCGCGGTTAGTGAGTGCCTTGCACGAGCTTATCAAGCTAGAGCCGGAGCCCTCTGCTAATTTTCTCCCCTCGTGGGAGGTTTTTTTATGGCTCCGGCTATCTGGACGAGCGGCGACCAACGGGAGCCTGTTTGGAGCGGATAGTTGATTCAAACGAGCCTGCGAAGTTTGAATCCTACGGCGCGAGGAGGCCCCGCTTGCGGGAGTACCCAATCTGGCAGCTCCTTGCTGTTCTGTTGAACGGGAGAAGCCTGTTTCCTTTCCGCCGCTTTCCCTGTAAAAAAATGCCGGATACAATATCCGGCAAATTAAGGCTTTATGACTTCTATTAAGAAAGCTAACGCTACGCGGTCATTGTTGTTGGTATTGTTCTTATTGTTCCAATCATTGTTGCCATTTTTCAAATTGAAATAATAGGCATTGTTTGGATTATATTCCTCAGAGCACCAACAATGAGGTAAAGCGGCCTCTTTTTTCTTAGCGGCGGCACAGTAAAAACACCGCTGCGGGCAGCCCTTTTTTAATAAAAATCCGCACGCTCCGCCAGACCTTGGTCAGACGGATTCTCGCCTGCCTCGTCCCTATTCTGCCGACAAATGCGGCATTGTCAACAAAAACAAAAAGGCTGAATCCCGATTATAATGAATATTTGGAGAAGCTCCATCCGTCTGGCATCACCGGCTTTCTCTCCCTATTGTCATCCCCATACTTTTCTTTTTTGTCATTCTCCGGCTTGACCGGGAAAACCATAAGGGAGATGTCCAGGTCAAGCTCAAACATGACAGGAGAGAATAAAACATGGGAATAACGAAAAAAAATGCTCAAAATGACCGAAACGCTTAGCAGAAATTGATAATAAAAGAAATTGTTATGCACGGAAACAACAAACAATAATAACAAAAAAATCGCTGTGTTATTTGCAATAACACAGCGATAAAGGGTTAAAGGGATAAAAACTAAAAAGCTAACGCTACGCGGTCACTGTGGTTGGTAATGCTCTTATTGTCCCAACCATTGCCGCCATGCCTCAAACCGAAATAATAGGCAGAGTTCGGAAGATATTCCTCAGAGCACCAAATGCATCCCCGGTAACCGTCGGCTCCAATTTCGTTCTCTTCCAAAACTTCAACCGTTGCCGCAAATTTTGCTTCTTCCTTATTGCCCCAATGTTTTTTCAAAACATCTTTGGACGGAAGAATACCCGGCTTGCCGTTGAAAGTCATTTTTTCGGCAAACTTTTTGACTTCATCCCATGTGGTCTCTGAAACATTGTTTCCCGAACCGCATGTCAAGGCGACCATCACGCCGGACAACAGCTGAATTCCCCATAACTCGCTCTTGCGGCTCAAATTCAACCCGTTTTCAACCGTCAATTCATTGCCGCGGCGATACACCAATGGCAGTTCCGTCGGTATCAAACCGGTTTTATCCTTACCCCGGTTGTTAAACCACTTTGCCAATTCGCTTTCGCTGATTTCCAAGGCTGCAATAACGGCTTCAAGAGCGTTAATTTTATTTGTCTTCATAATTGTAAGTTTTTTAGGTAAATATTTTTGTTTATTAACTCGCTCAAATGACAAAAGTCATAAGTACTGTTTTACCACTCAAGCAAGATTAATAACCGCAGATAAGCCTAAAACTTACATACAATTACAAAAACTTCCCCGAATAATAAAACAGATACTTATGATTACAACTATAGTTGTAACATATTTTCGGAAGAAAGTAAATACAGATTCGCCCGGTATAGACAATTTTGTCAAATTTATTTGAGTCTGCCGAGTTTTTACAATTTGGCCAACAGCTTTTCGACAACTTCCAGCGACTTTTTCGGCGCCTCGTCCCAAAAACTTTCATACTGTTGCTGATGATTCTCAATTCCCGGCGTATCGCTGATAATGCGCAGACTCAGAAACGGCACCCTGTACATATGGCAAACCTGAGCCATGGCTGCCGATTCCATATCCACGGCCAAACCGTCCGGAAACTTAGCCTTAATCATGTCAAGTTCCGCCCGTTCGGTAATGAATTTGTCGCCGGTACATATCTGTCCGCCGTAAACATTGACCTCGGCATCAAGCGACGTTACCGCGTCAAGAAGCTCGCGGCTGCCGGCAAAACAGGCCGGCAGCCCCTGCACCTGTCCATACAGATTCGGCTCGCCGCACCAAACGTCGTGATAAACCACACTCTCGCCGGCCACCACGTCCATGACCCGCGTTTTGACGTCAATGCCGCCGGCCACGCCGGTATTGATAACGCAGTCCGGCGCAAAGTTCTTAATCAACTCCAGCACGCCGACCGCCGCACAGACTTTTCCCAAGCCGCTGCGCGCCAGTACAACGTCCTTTTCGCCGATTTTTCCTTCAAAAAACTCCAACCCCTGGCACGAAACGTCGCGCCCGCCGGACATCACCCCCCGTAGCAGGCCGAACTCCTTGTCCATTGCCACGGCCAAACCGATTTTCCTCATCTTCGTTCCTTTGCTGTTTTTTTGCTATTAAACACGGAGATTGTTTTAAATACAACATTGAAATTGGAAAAATTCAGCTTAATATTAGCCCTTATGAAAAGAAGAAAAAACATATTCTCGCTTCGTACCGTCGCAAGCTATCAGTTTCTGGCCCTCTGGAGCAGCTTTTACATCGCCTGGCATTTTTCCGCGCCCTGCGGCGGCTGTTCCTGGTTTACCGGCGCCGCAGTTTTGCTTGTTTCCTATGCGTTTTTCAATACCTTTTGGCTCATGGTTGCTTCGCTGCGTCGCAAAATTACCCTTTCGCGCAGCATTTTCAATTTGTCATCGCTGGCGCTCGGCTTTATATTTTTCCTTATGCTGCTGTTCATCGTCAGCGATTTTCTGCTCAACATTCCCGCCTATGCCAACCTGTATTTTGCCCACCCGGACGCCGCTGCCTGGGGACTTGCCGCACTGGCTGCGCTTATCAGCCTTTACGGCTTTTTCAATGCGCGCCGCATCCGCGTTACCGCTTACGAAATCCGTACAGAAAAAACCGGCGTCGACTTTACCTTGGCGCTGGTTTCCGACCTGCATATCGACAATTGCGGCCTTGGCCTGAACCAGATGGCCAAAATTATTGAAAACATCAACCGTATCAACCCGGACTTTACCGTTTTCGCCGGCGACATTATCGAAAGCACCCCCGACCATTTCTGTGCGCTGGACTTCGCCGCCGAATTCAGAAAAATCAACAGCAAAACCGCCAATCTGGCCATTGTCGGCAACCATGAATACTATGGCGGCAAAATCAACGAAAACATCAAGGCGCTGGAAAACGCCGGCCTTACCGTCCTCAAAGACTGCACGCTCACTTTCGGCAACATAACCGTCGCCGGCCGCGACGACAAGTTCGTCAAAGACCGTTGCCCGCTGAAAAAACTGCTTAAAGGCACCCCGAAAAAAAACTTTGTGCTGGTGCTTGACCACAACCCGACAGACATCGCCGAAGCCGTAACGTCGTCAGTCGACCTTCAGGTCTCCGGACATACGCACAACGGCCAGATATTCCCGTTCAACCTGATAGTCCGCAACATTTATCAAAACGGTTACGGACATAAGCAAATCGGCGACACCCACACCGTCGTCAGCTCCGGAGCCGGCAGCTGGGGGCCGCAGCTCCGTCTCGGCACCAAAGCCGAAATCGTCTGCATCAAAGTCAAATCTGTCAAGGACTGAATCTCATGAACAAACAATACAAAAACATCGTCATTCTGACCGGCGCCGGCATCTCCGCGGAATCCGGACTGGCCACGTTCCGCAGTTCCAACGGCCTGTGGAACAATCATCGGGTCGAAGACGTCGCCTCCGTCGAAGGTTTCCGGCGCAATCCGGCACTGGTACACGACTTTTACAACGACCTCAAACTCGAAATCCAGAAAGCCAAACCCAATCCGGCGCATTTGGCGATTACCCGCCTGCAAAACGAATATCCGGCCGAAATTTCCGTCGTTACCCAAAATGTCGACACGCTCCACGAAAAAGCCGGCAATAAAAACATTTACCACATTCACGGCCAGATAAACCAGGCCGTCTGCCTCAACTGCGGACACATTCTGGAAACCTTCGGCGACGTTGACACCGAAACCGTCTGCGCCCAGTGCGGCGTTGCCGGCATGATGAAACCCAACATCGTCTTTTTCGGCGAAAACCTCCTCTGCATGGACAAAGTCGAAACCCTGCTCCGCAACTGCGACCTGTTCGTTTCCATCGGCACTTCCGGCGTTGTTTTTCCGGCCGCCGCCTTTGTTCAGACCGCCAAATACCATGGCGCCGATACCATTGAGTTCACGCTTGAACCAACCTCAAACAACTTTTATTTTGACAGGCACGTCTACGGACCGGCCGGACAAACGCTTCCCTCTTATGTCGACGGACTGGTAAAATCCGCGGTTCGGCCTTAGCTTGCCCAAAGCCCCGCCGAAGGGACTTCTCTAGCAGCCTTTGTGAAAAACCATCGGCAGGCCTTCTCCGCTTTCCGGAATTTCGAAACGGCTGACGAACTTGTCAAAACAGGCTTCGTCGACGACCAGCGCCTCCGCATCGTTTTCCGTGCGGGCCAAAACGCGCCTCTTTGCCGTAGCCATATCACATTCGACGACGTCAAAGAACACCCGGTCGGCCAGTTCGGACGCCTTCGCATATGCCAGACGCCGGTCTTCTTTCGACCAGAACCCCATATCCATAACCGCATTGCCGCCGGCACGGCAGATTTCGCCGCAGAGTTTCCACATCAAATCCGCCACCGGCCGCATATACTTTCGAAATTCGGCATCAGGCAGATTACGGCCGAACAAATCGCGCATAAATTCGTCATGTGTCAGGCGCACGGCCGGAAGTCTTTTGGCCAGCCGCTTTGCCAGCGTCGTCTTGCCAAACCCCATATAACCGCAGACCATATGTATTTCAGACATAACACTCTCCTCATATTTGGCTTTGATGATAAACAAAAAACCCCGCCTTTGTAAAGCGGGGTTGTCCGGGTGCCGCAATTTATTTTTTGTCGGCCTTGGCCTCGTCTTTGCGCAGCTTTCTGTCTTCTCTTCTGTGTTTGCGCATTTCGTCATGTCTGGCCTTCATTTCTTCCAGGCGGGTTTTCTGCTCAGGCGTCAGAATTGCCTCAAACTCTTTCATGTTTTCCTTGCGCAATTCGTCTGCTTTGCGGCGCAGTTCGTCCATCTGCTTCATCAGCGGTTCAACCTTCTTGCGGCCGTCCTCACGGATTTTGTCGGCCTTGGCAATCTGTTCTTCCGTCAATCCTAAATCTTTGGCGAAACGGTCAGCCAGCTTCTTGTGCATTTCCCTGTCAAATTTCGGCCCGTGAGCGCGCGGACCCTTATGCCGGGGGCCAAACTCGGGAGGCGGAGGCGGCAGCATCTCATGTCTCGGAGGAGGCGGCGGCAGCATCTCTTCCTGAGCGTTTGCCGAAATCGAACCCAGCATGACCGCCGCGGCACAAACCGCTGTCAACATCAATTTTTTCATTATCTGTCTCCTTTCAAATGTTGTAATTTTTCACTTAATGTTTTTCTGGCGTTAAACAATCTTGATTTAATGGTTCCCACCGGTTCGCCGGTTTTGGCGGCAATCTGGTCATAGCTCATTTCTTCAAACTCGTACCAAACCACGACCTGCCGCATTTTGCGAGGCAGTTCGTCAACGGCTTTCAAAATCTGTTTCTGCCGGGTCTTGGCGTCCAGAACCTCTTCCTGTCTGCCGCCGACCCGCACATTTTCCAGAATCTCGTTGCCGCCGACCTGTCCGGCCTCGATTTTATACTGCCGCGATTTGAAATAGTCGCGGCAGACATTGGCCGTCAGCGCCCCTATCCATTGGCTGAATTTTCCCTGCTCCTTATAATGGCCCATGTTTCTCCAGGTTTTGATATATACTTCCTGTTCGATGTCCTCATTATAGGAACCGGTCAGTTTTTTGATAATCGCCTTAATCAGGCCTCTGTTCTGTTCAATAATGTCTTTCATCAGCCGACCATCAGCAAACCGTATTCGTCAACCGGAAGCCCCATTTCTTCAATGACGGACGAATTCTCGCTGACCGAAAATTCCGTACCGAAAAGATAATAGTCATAACTCATCGTGTAACCCTCGCTTTTCGGATAAAAACTTCCGATACCGAGCAGCAGAACCAGCGAACACAAAGCCGCCTTGATGCGGTTGTTGCGTTTCTTGCGGGCAAAGTACAGCGGCTTGGCCTCCTTTATCAATGCGGAAATGTCATCCATTGTTTTTCTCCTTACACAACTTGAAACGACGCCTTGCCGCAAAAAGTTCATTTTTATTTTAAAATAATTGCCTATATCTTTACATACCGTTTACAAAAAATACTTCTTTACAAAAAAATTTTACCGTCTTATAGATGACGACGGTTTAAAATAAATGACGCATTTTCAGAAAGAAGCTTAACAGAATGATTCAGGATTTAACTCGCGGAAATCCCGCCTCGCTTATCGTAAAATTTGCCGTGCCGCTGCTCATCGGCAATCTTTTTCAGCAGCTCTATCAGGTTTCCGACATCATTATCGTCGGCCGCCTCATCAGTGTCGACGCATTGGCCGCCCTGGGCGCCTCGGCACCGATATTTTTCGTTATTCTGCTGGTAACGCTCGGTTTTACCGGCGGCCTGACCGTTATTACCGCGCAGCGATTCGGTGCCCGCGACGAAAGCGGCGTGCGCCGTTCCGTTACCCATTCGCTGAGAGCCTGCATTATCCTCAGTTTCGTCTTTACCTTGCTGCTGCTTGTTTTCCTGCACCCGATTCTCCGCTGGATGAACGTCCCCGAAAACATTATGGACGACGCCTATAAATTCATGTTCGTTCTCGGCCTGGCTCTGCCCGTCATCGTTGCCTATAACCTGCTCTCAGGTTTTATCCGCGCTTTGGGCGACAGCAAAACTCCGCTCTATTTTCTCATTGCCACCACGGTCGTCAACGTGCTGCTCAATCTTTTCCTGATATCCGTCTGCAAACTTGGCGTCATCGGTTCGGCACTCGGCACGCTCATTTCCATTACCGTTTCCGGCATTTGCTGCGCCGTTTACATCGGCCGCCGTTTTCCGATTCTCCGACTCAGCCGCGAAGACTGGAAATACAACCGCGCCTTCATGAAAGAACATCTCAATATCGCCGTACCGATGGCCATTCAGTTTTCGGTTCTCTCCGTCGGTCTCCTTATTATGCAAAAAGTCTGCAACTCTTTCGGTTCCGACACCATCGCCGCCTTTACCGCCGCCCTGCGTATTGAGCAGCTGGCCACTCAGCCGCTGGTCGCCCTCGGCATCGCCATGGCCACCTTTTCGGCGCAGAACTTCGGCGCCGGCATGATTAAACGCATTCGCCGCGGCGTTCTTTACAGTTCGCTCATGTCCGTCAGCTTCAGCGTTTTCATTGCCCTTCTGGTGCGCTTTGTCGGCGAAAACATGATAACGGTATTCTCCGATGACGTTACCGAACAAATTGTCTACACCGGCCGACAGTATCTGAACATCAGTACCCTGTTCTACATTTTTCTCGGACAGATTTTCATCTTCCGCAACACCCTTCAGGGCATGGGACAATCGGCCATTCCGCTGATTGCGGGCTTTACCGAGCTGCTGATGCGTTCTTTCGCCGCCATCTGGCTGGCCGGACACATCGGATATCTCGGCGTTTGCTGGGCCAGCCCGATAGCCTGGTTCGGCGCTGCCGTGGTTGTTTCCGTCGGCTATTTCGTAACCATTCGCAAAATGAACCGGCGCTATCTGCGTAACAATCTGCGCATGGCCGCTCATAAAATCGGCCTGTTGAAACCGGAAAAGGAACACCCGGTTCTTACCCCTGCCGAATAACAAAAAACCCCTCACAAGAGGGGTTTTTTGTTACAACAGAGCCGGCTTGCCGATATTACCCTTCGCACAGCCGTCTGTATCCCGAAAACCGCGAACCCGCGCCCATATTCCGGCAGCCTGCTCTGAAGAATAGGGCCTGAAACAGAAATCGACCCTGTACGCCGCAGCCTTCACTTCCGGAGCTTCCGCGGCAAAACACAGCGGCCGCTCGTCAAACAGCATAATCTGGCAGTCGCGTGACAACGCCTTGTATCGAACGCCGTCCCGGGTCAGCTCCAGCCACTTTTCGCCGCGCGGACAATCGGCGCAGGCATTGGAACGAATGCAGTCGGCGCTGATAAACAACGGCACGTCCGCATAAACAGGCAGAACGACGGGCAACGGCGATGCTGCGGCCATGGATTTCATGTTGCGCAAAACATCTTCCGGCGAAAGCGTTACCCTCGCCGCCCCCATTTCCCCGGCCATCGCCGCCGCCTGTGTATTCAGCACATATAACGGATAGTCAAAACTGAGGTCAATGCCATTTTTCGGTAAAACCTCCAGCCCCCAATAATTGCCGATTTCCCATTTTTTGTAACCGGCCGACAGCATGGCGTTAATCGTCTTTTCAAAAATCTTCGGACAACGGCAGACCGTTGGCAGCGCCAACCGGACTTTGCTTTTCGGCAAAGCCGACAACGTTTCCGTTTTCGTATTCTCAGAAAGCAGAAAAACGATTTCCGCCGCTGCGTCCAGATCAATTCCGGCAAGCGTCTCGACCTTGTCGGTTTTGACAATCCATTTCGGCGCATCGCTTTCCCGAACCTTTTTCACGGCAGGCAGCACGCGCGGCTCTTCTTCAAAAACAACCTGCCCGTACAAACCGCGCCGCAGTTCATTCAATAAAGATGCCGGAGCAAACAGTCCCTGCGGATTTTCTATTGTCAGATTGCCCAGCACAAAATCCGTATCGCCGGTTTTGCCAAAAGCTTTCCGAACCGCATCCGCCGTTTTGTCCGGATTTTCGGCTTTTGCAAATTCGCCGGTAACGGCAAAGAAAAACTCGCCCGTCGCTGCCGAAAGCTTTCCCTTTTCAATCATTACCGAAACATCGAGTTGTCTCCGCTGCCTGAACGCTCCCGGTTTTGGTTTTTCATAAGGATAAGCACCTTTGACTTCGCTGGCGGAAGCCAGATAAATGTCCCAGCCTTTCTCTAATCTCGGCGCATGCGGCGGCAGTTTGACATCGACCGTCTCGCCGGCCTGCGCCTCAAACACGTTGCGGCCGTTTACACGCAAACTTTGCAATGAAAAGCCAAAAGGCTTTTCCTCGCCGGGAACATCTATCTGAATACCGTCGTAGCGGGCGATTTTATGCGTTGTCCGAAACTGCAGGCTGTTGTTGCGAAGCGAGCCGGTTCTGCCGATTTTCAGACCGCGGTGTCCGACAAAATCGCGGTCAATGACGTCTTTGTTCCTGCCGTTGAAATGAAACTTCGTCCACGGACGCGAAAAAATTTGCCGGATATTCTCGGCCCTTTCGGCATCATCGCCCCTGCCGTCCAGAATCCGCCGGTAATAGTCGACCGCAGCAGCCACATACAGGGCCGTCTTTTTGCGCCCCTCTATCTTCAGCGACGTTACCGGCATTTTTAAAACCTCGCCCTGCAGCGCCATGTCTTTCATAGAAAAATAGTGTTTTTCGCCGTCACAACCGCCGAAAGCCGCCCGGCACGGATACAGGCACTTGCCTCGGTTGGCGCTTTTGCCGGTTTCCAGAGAAGAGAACATGCATAATCCGCTGTAGGAGTAGCAAAGGGCGCCGTGGATAAAAGCTTCGGTTTCCAACCCCGGAATTGCGGCAATTTCCCTTATCTCATTCAAAGTCAGCTCCCGGGCCAGCACCACGCGGCTGAAACCGATTTTTTGCAGTGCCAGCGCACCTTCCCTGTTATGTACGGCCATTTGCGTGCTGGCATGCAGTTCCAGCTCCGGATAAGCCTCGCGCACGATGCGCGCCACGCCCAAATCCTGCACAATCAGCGCGTCAACCTTATATTTGGCGCACAGGTCAAGCGCCTTCAGCAGTTCCGGCAACTCGTCCTCTTGAAGAAGCGTATTGACCGCAACATAAACCTTTCGCCCCAGCGAATGAGCATAACCGACAAACTCGTTCAGATCGTCGGCGCCGAAATTGGCGGCTGTCGCCCGCGCCGAAAAATGCTTTAGACCCAGATAGACCGCATCTGCGCCGTAATAAAGCGCCGCATAACCGGCTTCCGTGTCGCCGGCCGGTGCCAGAAGTTCTTTTTTCATTTTCTTTTCCGCTAAAAATTTTTTATCAGGCTATTGCAAGCACGCCGTTTTGTCAAGTTCGGAAATCACGACGAGCCTACCGCCGAACATCTCTCTGACCGTCCCCGCCGCGGCGGCGGCAATCTGCTCCAGCAGACCGGGCAAACCGGCGGGCAAAATGCCGTTTTCTTCAAAAACGACGGCTTTCTCTTCTCCAAAATCAACCGCTGCGTCAAGAACCGCACCAAAGCTCCCCGGCGTACACAACAACACAAAATCATAGAAGGCGGTTAAAGCCCGGCACTTGTTCTCAACAAAAAGCGGTACCTTTTCCGGCACTTTGACGAGCAGATTGAACCGGGAAGTGTCCATTTTTTCCAAAAGTTCAAACCGCTGCCGGTAAAAAGCCAGATACTCCCGAAATGCCCGCTCTTCATCTTCCGGAACCACACCGCCCTTAAACATCTCGGATACAATCAGCACCTTTCTTTTAATAACGGGTAGCTTGGCCGGCAGATACCGGTCATAAATAATCCGGCGTGCCTGTTCGGCATCTTCGCTGTTGGAAATCCGCTTAATTTCGTCCGAATCGTTATACAGGGAAACCACGCGAGGAACAAATACCGGCACATATTTTCGACTGTAGCGCAGCATCAGCTCCCAATCCACAAAACGCTTCATGCTTTCGTCAAAGCCGCCCAATTCGTCATAAAGGCTGCGATGATGAACGAAAGCATTCATGTCGGCCAGACACCATCGGCAGAACGCCCGTGCGTCATAAGCCCTGCCGACAACCCGCCGATTGTTCAAATGCTTTATCTGGGCATAATAACACTTTGCGCCTCCCGTCCGAACGGCATTTTCAAATACCGCAAAATAATCGGCACACATCCGGTTGTCCGTATCCAAATATCCGGCCCATTCCCGCGTCGCGGCACGCAATCCCTTGTTTCTGGCGGCACTGACTCCCTCATGGCCGCTTTGCAGATACTTCAGGCGTCCGCAAGCCATTTCGGCGCCGTAACGTTCTTTCAGCAGCATATCCGTTCCGTCGGACGAACCATCGTCAACGACAATCAGTTCAAAATCGGGATAATTCTGCATCAGAACGGAATCAACGGCTTCACAAATGCAGAAAGCGCGGTTAAACGTCGGTATAATGATTGAGAAACCGGGGCGCAGGCTCATTTTCTTCCCGTTCCCCAGCCCATCAGCCTGCTGACGTCTTTTTCCGCCGTCCCGTCATTAAACACCAGCGCGTTGATACCCAGCACCTGAGCCGCTTCGACATTTGCCGGCTTGTCGTCAATAAACAGAATTTCCCCGAACGCACAGCCGAGTTTTTCGCGCACAGTCTCATAAATCCGCGGATCCGGCTTCAACAGTCCCAAATCAAAAGAGCAGAAGATGCAGTTCTCATCAATCAGGCCGAAAGCGTCCGCCGTATCTTTCAGGTTCGGTAATGCGTTCGACAAAATTCCGTTGACGATCCCCTTTTTCTTCATCTGTTCCATCAGGCGGCGCGTCGTTTCCCTAAATTCGCCGATGCCGTCGCGAAAAGCCAGATTAATCTGTGCATCAATTCCCGGCTGAAACTTAACCGCGCAGTATTTGCACAACTGGCGGCAAAGCGTTTCAAAGCTTACCTTTCCGAGCATAAAGGCATCATAGTCGAAACCGACGGCACCGTTGTTCTCGTTAAATGCCGCCATATCCTCGGTTCGGCTTTTCATAAACTCGTTCACGAATTTCAGGGTATACGGATAAATGACGCCGCCGACGTCCCAAATGCAGTATTTTATTTTCAGTTTTCCGGCCATTGTAACCTCGTTCGTTTATTTTCCGATAATATGATATCCGAATATAAATATATTGCAATCAGATAAAACAAAGCCCCGCCGTCGGCAGGGCTGTTGCTAGAAACGGAAATCCCTCTTTCCGCCCTCTATTTCGCCGATATGTTCGCGGCAAATTTCCCGAACCTTGTCTTTCGGAATATTGTCCAGTTCTTTCTTAATCAGCGCCTCGCCGATCTTACGGGTTTCCGGACTGGCATAATCGACAAGATATTCCTTAAGCGTCATCAGCGCATTTGGCAGACAACAGTTGTGAATCTGCAGATTCTTGCATAAGGCCATAAAGCGGTCGCCGGTACGCCCTTCGCGATAGCAGGCCGTGCAAAAACTGGGAATATACCCAAGCTCCATCAGCCATTTGACCACATCGTCAAGCGTACGCGTGTCGCTGACCTCAAACTGCGCCGAGCTTTCGTCTTCCGGCTCCGGCGTATCATAACCGCCGACGCTGGTTTTGGAGCCGCCGCTGATTTGCGAAATGCCGTAATGAATGACTCTCTCCCGGCAGGCTTTGCTCTCGCGCGTCGACATAATCATTCCCGTATAAGGCACCGCAATACGGATACAGGCCACGATTTTGGCAAAAGTATCGTCGTCGATGCCGTTGTCAAACACGTCAGGATCAATATCGTCCGCGCGGCGGATTCTCGGAACCGAAATCGTATGCGGCCCCACGCCGTGAACCGCTTCCAAATGCTCGGCATGCATCAGCAAACCGGCAAATTCGTAACGATAACGTTCCAGACCGAACAGAACGCCCAGCCCGACATCGTCAATTCCGCCTTCCATCGCCCGGTCCATCGCTTCGGTATGATAGTCATAATTATGCTTCGGCCCGGTCGGATGCAGTTTCTCATAACTCTCTTTATGATAGGTTTCCTGAAACAGGATATAAGTGCCGATCCCGGCTTCTTTAAGCTTGCGGTAATTTTCAACCGTCGTCGCCGCAATATTGACGTTCACGCGGCGGATTGCACCGTTTTTGTGCTTAATGCCGTAAATCGTCCTGATACATTCCAGAATATATTCAATCGGATTATTGACCGGATCCTCGCCGGCCTCAATCGCCAGACGCTTGTGCCCCATGTCCTGAAGCGCAACCACTTCCCGCGCCACTTCTTCCTGCGTCAGCTTGCGGCGCGGAATATGTTTGTTCTTGGCATGATACGGACAATAAACGCAGCCGTTGACGCAGTAATTGGACAGATACAGCGGCGCAAACATCACAATCCGGTTGCCGTAATAATCTTTTTTTATCTGCTCCGCCAGTTCAAAAATTTCCCTGTTCTTTTCGGGAATGTCACAGTCAAGCAGAATCATCGCCTCGCGATGGTTCAGCCCTTTGCGTTCTCTGGCTTTGTTCAGCACCTGGTCAACAAGCTGCGAGTTGTTCCTGTTGGCGTCGGCATAGGCCAGCGTGTCCAGCACTTCCTGATGGCAGATAAACTCTTCCGCCTTTAACGATTTCGGATTATACATTCAGTCACTCACTTTCTTTCAGGTCAGTCAGACTTCCCTGTCAGGTTAACAAAATTTTAGGTCATACTATCCCTGGAGCCGCCTTTTGGCAAGTCCGAAAAAGCTATTCGTCGTCTTTTGTGCAGAAATTGGAATAGGCGGTTTTGGCGCTGACGCCTTCCAAACGTCCGATTTTCCCGGCTAAGGCGCTGATAAGCTCTTCCGGCGCGTCAACCGCAACCGAAATAATGCTGACCTTTTTTTCCCGGTACGGAATTCCCATACGCCCGATAACATACGGCGCATATTCGTGCAAAATGGCATTCAGCCGTTCCGTTGCTTCCATGTTTTCGACAATAATGCCGATAATTGCAACTCTGCTTTCCATAAAAGTCTCCTTCATTTGTCATTCTCACATTCTAACAGCGGCCGACAGATTTTTCAATCGCGAAATAAGCCTATGGAAATAAGGTTAGCACATCTTGATTTTGTTTCGTCCGGACATATTTATTCTGCTGTGGAAATTCAGAAATTTTGAGGAGAATACTTATGAAAATCATTCTCGGCATCATTACCGCGCTGGCTTTTTTCATCGGCGTTATGGTCAACAAAATGGCCCTTTCCATCGGCGAACAGATATATGCCGCCCTGTATTACATCATGGCTTTGATAGCCTTCTGCACGCTTTCGGTTCTTTTTGACGGTAAATTCACCTGCAGCTGCAACTGGCTTCGCCGCGAATGCGGCCTGCCCGAAAAAGACCTTGAAGACGAAGACGACGAAAACGCCGTCGAAGAAGAACTGACCGAAACCTACGACGGCGAAACCGATGAAACGGAGGAAAACCCGCGCAGAAAATTTGTCAAAACCATCATCATTACCAATAAAAACGACTGATAAAATTAAAACGGCGCCGTCGGACCGTTTTAGAAGTTGAAGTTTTCTTCACTTCGGATTATTATATTTGACAAGGAGAAGAAACATGGCCATCGGCTGGACAGACGACGACGCGGTTCTCGATCAGATTCAGGATTCCGTCAACGATGAAGTAAACCGCGCCCGCAGAAACGTTCCCTGCGGCGAAAGCCTGTTGTATTGCGAAGAATGCGGCGAAGAGATTCCCGAAGCGCGGCGCCGTGCAATCCCCGGCGTCAGACTGTGCATTGACTGCCAGGAAGAGGCGGACAAACAGAACAAAGCCGTCAGTCTCTACAACCGCCGCGGTTCAAAAGACAGCCAGCTCAAATAATTTTTTGTCGTTCAATTACAGTTTGATAAAACTTTTTTAATACTTTTTGCCTATTTTGAATAAATATAATTCAACTTTTATATCATACTGTGGAGAACCATCATGAACAAATTGAACGATAAGGCCATTGCCGAAGCCGCTTACTACATCTGGAAAAACAACGGCTGCCCCGCCAATACGCACGCACAGGACTGGGCCGCAGCCATCAAACAGCTTTCGGCCGCAGCTAAACCGACACCGCGCAAAACGGCTGCCAACGCCTCTGCCATCAGCAAAATCAGCACTGCGGACATCAATGCCCTCAATCGCCTTGCCGCCGCCAAAGGCAAAAAAATCAGCCCGGTCAGCGCCACCGGCAAGCTGCTGGCCATTAATCTCGCCGCCGCCACCAACGCCGCGCTGAAAACCAAAACAAAAACCCCGCTGAGAAAAATCTAATTCAATGCTCAAACCAAAATCCCGGTTAAAAGCCGGGATTTTTTTTAATTTGATACCGACGGCATTGCCTTTGGTGTATCGGCGCGGCAATGTACTAACCGTCGAAAACGGACTGAACCTGAACCGCAAACATGAACTCCGGAGCATTCAGCTTCTTTCCGGCGTGATGGTTGCCCTGCAACGAGCTCCGGGAAACAACATTTCATCAGCTACACGGAAAAATGTAAAAAGGTTTGCCGAAACGATAACTTTCAACGGCAAACCGGGCTTTCTTCCGTCCCAAGATGTTTTGAACAAGCATTGGGGTAACGCGGAAAGAGAAAAATATGCAGCTACAATTGCCGTATTAAAAGAAAGCGGCATTGAAGCCGACGGTTACCAAGGGTGCATTTGGTGCTCTGAAGTATATGACTGTTACAATGCCTGTTTTTTTGGCTTGAGATACGGCGGCAAAAGCTGGTACCCTAAGACTTACATCAATAAACGCATAGCCGTAGCTTTCAGCTGATATCCCAAAGAGAAACAGCGTTATCTTCTGATAACGCTGTTTCTCTTTGGTTCAATTCTTACATTTTCAGCGCAAAACAAACATAACGTCAGATTTCTCTGGCCTTCGAGATACCGAAGGCTGACATTCCCTCACGCAAAGGACGCCAGAATTTTTCATCCTTTTGTTCAAAATAGACCCGGTTTTGCCGCATATACTTGGCTACGATCTGCAAATCTTTCGGCGGATACAGCTTTTTCCCCGGACGGTTATATTGCTCAAAAACGACATTGCTCATAACCCACACCGGGTGATTTCGATATTTTCGGGAAGTTTCGCCGACACGCACCTCGTCAATCGGAGGAAATTTCTCGCAAACCTGCGCCAGCACATTCATTATCAGCTTTCCTGCGTCTTCGGTGCTTTGCCGGCTGAGATATTTATTGCAACCAGCAATAAATACGTTCCGATCGCCTTTTTTATAAATATCGCCCAACTCCTCAACTATGCAATCCGCCGTAACCTTTCCCTGAGCAAAAATGTCTTTCCGGCGCCAGGCCTCTTTCCCCAGATTGGCAAACAATTCTTTCCTGAGCGGAGAACTCTGCTCCAGCCGTTCGAAAACATTATAATTTTTATCCAGAAAATGGTTGCGCTGCCTGATACGGTTTTGCATTTCGGAAGACTTCTTAACAAACAACGCATCAACCTTGGCTATTTCATACAGACTGTATTTCCCGGCATCCGTCATCTTAACCGCATTGCAGTCACAGAGCAATTCTTCACCCGCCCAGACAGACTGCTCCTTAAAAAAGCCTTTCTGATACATGATATGCGAGAGCTCGTGTCCGAGAACAAAAGCCAGACTGTCCTCGCTGTCCAGTTTTAACAACGGTTCCTTGTTAAGCACAACCGCAAAATCCTGACCACCGGCTAAAGAGGATACAATATCGGGATAATCCGCATCAACCACTCTGGCAATGCTGGCGTCAGATTTGTTGTCCGCCAAATAATAATGCAGCGAAAACTGTTCCAGAAAAGCCTTTTCTTTAGGACATTTCTCCAGCATTCGCCCGACTATTCCGGCCACATATTCGTCAAAAGGACGATTTTTGCCTTCATCCGCCAAACATAAAACAACAGCCAAGTCATAATTCATCAGTATCCTCCGACCTTTCCAGAATACCAAAACCAAACGCTTTTGTATAGAATAAACTGATAAAACCTGACAACCTGCACCCACCAGGTAAAATCTTTTAGTTTACCGAAATATCATTCATTATCTGAATTAATTTTGACTTAAAGTCTTCATAAGACTCAGCATTCGTTTCTTCAATTCTTTTCGAGAATTCTATCGAAAGCTTTTTCTGACGACAGGCGAAGTTTTGTTAGATTGCAACGCCTGCGACAGCTGGCGTTGTTATCGTTACAAAACGAGTGACCGCAGCGAGTTTGCATTGCGACAAAGAGCAATGCTTACGAGCCAGAAGAACTCCCGAGGGAGTTCGAACCTCCTTTCTTTAGGATACAAAAAAACCTTTAACTTCACAGTTAAAGGTTTTTTTAATTGGTGGGAGTTGAGAGGCTGGAGACAGGAAAAAGCTCCGGCGAAGCTTTTTCTGACGACAGACGAAGTTTTGTTAGATTGCAGCGCCTGCGACAGCTGGCGTTGTTATCGTTACAAAACGAGTGACCGCAGCGAGTTTGCATTGCGACAAAGAGCAATGCTTACGAGCCAGAAGAACTCCCTTCTTTAAGATACAAAAAAACCTTTAACTTCACAGTTAAAGGTTTTTTTAATTGGTGGGAGTTGAGAGGTTCGAACTCCCGACCCTCTCGGTGTAAACGAGATGCTCTTCCAGCTGAGCTAAACTCCCATCGTGCTTACGGGTCAGTTTATACACTCATAAAAATAATTAATCAAGCAAAAAATTAGAAAAAAAATATATTTTTTTTCCACATGCCTGACCTGATAAAATTGCTAATCTTTATAATTGGTAGGACAACCTTTGTCTTTTGTCTAATATATTTTACAATATCTTGCTTAGGATAGAAAAAACTTGTATTTTTGTCCAATACATTCTACAATCAACATAAACAAAGGAGAAAATCATGTTTATATCCAATGCAGACTCAATCCCAGCCCTTCGCGATACCTTTGCAAAGAAAATCAACTTCATGCGTGAATGTGCCGCCAAAACTGCCGACCCCGAAAAAAGAAAAAAATATAACGGCGTCGCCAAATTCATGCAAATGAAAGTTCAGCATACCATGTTTGTACACAAAGAAGGCATGAACATTCTCAATTCTTTGAAAAAATCCGCACAGGAAGCTCCCGAAGCCAATGCCTTAAATGATGCCAATCTGCCTCCCGTCAGTAACAAAGAAGCTTTTGAACTCACTTCAAAGTACCTGAAAGTCTATAATAAGGCTCTGCTCTGGCATGACCTCGGCCGCACCGCTGAATTTGACGACCATGCCATGCCGACCGGCATCGACCATGCCGTTGTCAGTAAGGATTTGGCTGAAAAATATACTGCTGATGCAATGGTACTTTTGGCAATTCGCAATCACGGCTATTCAACCAATAAAACCATGTATGCAGAATGCGAAGCCCAACCGCAGTTTAAGAGACTGACCGCCGAACAGAAAAAAGCCTGCAAAATTATTTCTCTGCTGGTCAGAGACGCCGATAAACTCGGCAACTGGAAAACTTTTGTCAATCAGGGAATTAACCGTGAAATCACCCGCCGCATTAAGCCCGAAGTCTTTCGCAGTCAGGTCTCAATCGGCGATTACGAAATGGACTGCGTCCGCAGCAACCAGCCAATCAATTACAGCCGTTACAGCAATTTTTCAGGCGTTCAGATTGCCCATATGATGTGGAGCAGCGATATGGCCCTTCAAGCCACTTTTAACGCCGCCGCAAAGGGCAATTTTGTAAAAGGCATGATTGACTACATGGACGAGGTCGCCCGCGACGATACCGCCTTAAAAATCAAAAACGGCGAAAAAGACGCTTTTGAAGATTACTCTCGATTTTTAGAGCAAACCGGAGAAGTTTATAATATTTTTGCCGAGCGGGGCTGGATTAACCGGGACGAAAGCTTCAACAAACTGCAGCGAATTCAGTCATTCAAAAAACGCCTCAGCACTCCCGGCTATGAAAATCCGGTCGTTTTGACTAACGGCATGCAGCGTTACACTCAAAAAACCACCGCCGCCGTAAATGAAAGATAAAATAAAACTCTCCTGCAGCTTCAAAAGCTCTTTTCAAATAAGAGGAATACAGTTTTCGCCTCTAAAAGATTTTCAGTTCCGCCGGTTCCGAACTATTTTCCCCTCGCTCCCGGAGCTAATTTCATTTTTCAAACATAAAAAAGGCTCCTAAACAAAGGAACCTTTTTTCTAAGATAATATGCTTTACAATCAACTGTAAGACATAAGGACTGATTTTGAATGTCAGTCCTTATTTTTTATAATTAGTTTACAGAATCCTGAAGAGCTTTACCAGCTTTGAACTTAGCCTGCTTGCGGGCAGGAATTTTGATGGTAGCGCCGGTGCGCGGATTGCGGCCGGTGGTAGCAGAACGCTTGGAAACGGCAAAAGTACCGAAACCAACCAGACGAACTTCATCGCCGGATTTCAGAGCTTTGGTAACAGAAGCAACAAATGCATCTACAGCCTTAGCAGAATCAGTTTTGGTAAGGCCGGTTTCGCTAGCAATGCTAGAAATAAGTTCATTTTTATTCACGGTGAGGACTCCCTCTAATTATTAAGTTATAAACCAAATGACAACAAATCTTGTCATCACACAAAAATTTAAGCGCTTAAAAACCAATGAGTCAAACAAAATCAACGGTTTTATCCCGAATTTTCTGCTTTTTCCGCCAATTTGACGTCTATTTCAGCCTTTTATGCAAGTTATTCACAGCCAAATCTTTGCCCAGCCTGATTTGCGGGCGATTCTTCAGCGATTCTCGCCGGCGATTCACAGACCTGAAAAAAGCGCCGTATCACGGCGCTTTTTTCATTCAGTTCGGAACCGAAACCTGCTCGCAGGATTTTGGCACCGGTTCGCAGCGGCAGATTTCCTCCAGCGGCTTGACCTTGCCTTTGAGAGCTATCTTAATCACTTCCTTGACGTCCGAAACCGGAATAATCTTCATGCCGGTCTTGACGTTTTCGGGAATTTCCTCCAGGTCCTTTTCGTTCTCTTTCGGAATAATTACGGTCTTGATGCCGCCGCGCAGCGCCGAAAGCAGCTTTTCCTTCAAGCCGCCGATCGGCAGCACCCTGCCCTGCAACGTAATTTCACCGGTCATCGCCACGTCTTTTCTGACCGGAATCTTGGTCAGCACCGAAACCAGCGTCGTATACATGGCAATACCCGCCGACGGCCCGTCTTTCGGCGTCGCCCCTTCCGGAACGTGAACATGAATGTCGGTCTTCTCGAAAACTTCCGGATTAATACCCAGCTCCTTGGAGTGCGCCCGAACCACCGAATAGGCCGTTTCGATGGATTCCTTCATTACGTCGCCGAGTTTGCCGGTCTGGGTAATTTTGCCCTTGCCCGGCATGTCCACAGCTTCAATAAAGAGAATGTCGCCGCCGACTTCCGTCCAGGCCAGACCGGTCGTCACACCGACATGATCCTGTTCTTCGGCTTCGCCGTAGCGGTATTTGATGACGCCGAGATACTTGCTCAGATTTCCGGAATCAACCCGGACATGCTCGTCCCTGCCTCTGGACAGCAGTATTTCCTTAACCGCCTTGCGGGCTATTGTCGCCAGTTCGCGTTCCAGATTACGAACGCCGGCTTCGCGGGTATAATAGCGGATAACGTCGCGTATCGCCTCGTCGGTAATTTCCAGTTCATGCGGCTGAACGGCATTTTCCTTAAATATCTTCGGAATCAGGTGCCGCTTGGCAATTTCCACTTTTTCGTCTTCGGTATAGCCTGAAAGGCGGATAATTTCCATACGGTCCAGCAGCGGCCGCGGCATGTCCAGCGAATTGGCCGTCGTCACAAACATAACGTCCGACAGGTCATAGTCGACTTCCAGATAATGGTCGTTAAACGCCGCATTCTGTTCGGGGTCAAGAACCTCCAGCAGCGCCGAACTCGGATCGCCGCGCCAGTCGTTGCCCAGCTTGTCTATCTCGTCAAGCAAAAACAGCGGATTGGAAGTCCCGGCCTTTTTCATGCCTTTAATAATCTTGCCGGGCATGGAACCGATATAGGTCCGCCGATGGCCGCGAATTTCGGCTTCGTCGCGCATGCCGCCCAGCGACGCACGGACAAAGGCGCGACCTGTAGCCCTGGCAATCGACTTGCCGAGCGAGGTTTTGCCGACACCCGGAGGGCCGACCAGGCACAAAATCGGGCCTTTAACCTTGTCGGCACGTGCCTGCACGGCCAAATATTCGAGAATTCTCTCTTTAACCTTGTCCAGCCCGTAATGGTCCTGCTCCAAAACCTCCATCGCCTTGTTCAGGTCCTTGTTGACCTTTGAGCGTTTTTTCCACGGAATGTCCAGCATCCAGTCCAGATAATTGCGCACAACCGTCGCTTCCGAAGACATGGCGCTCATATTTCTGAGCTTTTTGACTTCGGCCAGAGCCTTTTCCTTAGCCTCCTTAGACAAACGGGTCTTTTCGATTTTCTTCATGTATTCCGAAATCTCGGCATCGTCGTCGCCGTCGCCGAGCTCTTTCTGAATCGCCTTCATCTGCTCGTTAAGGTAATATTCCTTCTGGCTCCGTTCCATCTGCTTTTTAACCCGGGTCTTGATTTTGTTCTCAACCTCCAGCAACGTAATTTCGGCATCCATGAAACCGAGGATTTTCTCAAAACGTTCCTTCAGCGACGTCGCGTCCAAAAGCGCCTGCTTGTCGGCAATCTTCAGCGACAGATGGGAAGCAATCGTATCCGCCAGCTTGCCGTAATCGGTAATCTGGTTGACCGAAACCAAAACTTCCGGCGGCGTCTTTTTAGAAAGTTTGACATATTCCTCAAACTGCGACAAAACCGCCCGGACCAAAGCTTCGACCTCCGTGCTCGTATCGTCTTTTTCGGGCAAGACCGAAGCCGTAACCTCCATAAATTCGTTGTTGTCCTCAAATTTTTCGATTTTAACGCGTTCCAGCCCCTCAATCAGAACCTTGACCGTTCCGTCGGGAAGTTTCAGCAGCTGAAGAATGGTGCCCAAGGTGCCGATATGATAAATATCATCGGCAACCGGCTCTTCGACAGCCGCGTTTTTCTGCGTTGCAAGAACAATGTTCTTGTCGTTGTCGACCACCTCCTGCAAAGCGCGGATAGACTTTTCACGCCCGACAAAAAGCGGCACGATCATCTTCGGATAAACGACGATGTCGCGAAGCGGAAGTACCGGATACTTTTCTTTTTTAGATGCCATTTCCTCTGTCCTGTTCGTTAAAATACCGTTTTTAATAATATAGGAAAATATTATGCGAACTACAATAGCCGCCCTAAAGTTTTTGGCATAAATCATTCGCCGCGGCAACGGCAAAACCGTTTAATCCACAACGGCACCGCAAACAGTATGATAAGTTGATAATTTCGTTTGTTATTTTTTGCAAATGATATATACATATTCTAACTGCAGGCGAAAAATGCCCTACATACAACCCATAAAAGAAGAGAGAGAAAAAGGTAGACTTTTAATGGCTGCAAAAAGAAACAATACCAACGGTGAAATTACCGTTGACATTTCGGTAACGCTCGGAACGGCCGACCTGCGCGTCAACCAGCTGCTCAAACTCGGCCGCGGCGCGGTCGTCGAGCTTGACCGCGACGTTAACGACTATGTCGACATCTATGCCAACAATGTTTTAATCGGTCACGGCGAAGTCGTCATTACCGAAAACGAAACCATCGGCATTGCCATTACCGATACCGTCAAGAAAACGCACCGTTAACTCCGCATTCCGAACAGAAACGCTATGGCCAAAGCAAAAATACTGAAAAAGACTTTCAAAAAGCTTCTTAAATCCAGAATCGTTACCGGCCTCGTCGGAAGCCTCCTTTACTTTTATACACGCCTTGTCGGCCGAACCACCCGCTGGAAAACCAAAGGTATCGGCAAGTTCTATGACTGCTGGCGGAAAGAAGGCAGCATTATTCTCATCGGCTGGCACGGACGCGCCATGCTCTACCCCTACTTCTGGAACAAAAAGCGGCCGCTTAACGCGCTGGTTTCCCTGCATCAGGACGGCCGTCTGATTGCCGGTTTTCTGGAAAAATGCGGCCTGGGCACCATCGGCGGTTCCAGCAACGGCAACGCGGTCGGCTCGGCGCGTGATTTGCTCGAATCCCTGCGGAATGACACCGCCATCTGCATTATCCCCGACGGCCCCAAAGGCCCAAGCATGAAACTGAGCAAAAGTCCTGTTTATTTTGCCCAAAAAAGCGGCAAACCGGTTTTTGGCATTGCCTGCAGCGTCAAAGGCTCCAAAATCGTCCGCAAAGCCTGGGATCAGATGATGATTCCGATTCCCTTTTCCGAAGGCGTCTGCGAAGTAATCGGCCCCTATTACGTTCCGCCCGAAGCCGACGAACGGCGGCTTGAAGAAATCCGCCTGCAGATTGAAAACGAACTCAACAAAGTCTGCTTTGCCGCCGACAAGGCTATGGGCATCGAAAAAGTCACGCCGGGCATAACAGCCAAGAAAAAAAGATATCCCAAAAACTAATAAGGTTTTTCCCATGTTCATTCGCATTTACAACATTCTCATCCGCATTCTCTATCCGCTGGTCATCAAACGCTACATCAACAAACGCAAACAAAACGGCAAAGAAGACCTCAAACGCTTCAATGAACGCATGGGTCGTCCGCAGCTTAAACGTCCCGACGGCAAACTGATATGGCTTCACGGCGCCTCGGTGGGAGAATCTCTATCCATGCTGCCGCTGATTAACCGTTTGCTCGACCTCTATCCGGAAGCGCACGTCATGGTCACAACCGGCACCATTACTTCGGCGGAACTGATGGGCAAAAGGCTGCCGGAAAGGGCCTTTCATCAATATATTCCGATAGACAATCCGGTTTTTACCACGCGCTTCATCCGCCATTGGCGGCCGGATCTGGTTCTGTGGTTTGAATCCGACCTCTGGCCGGCCATGCTTTCGGGCATCAACCGCAAAAACATTCCGCTGATTCTCGTCAACGGACGCATATCCAACAAATCGTTCAAAAGATGGCAGCAGTTTGACTACATCAGCAAAGAGCTGCTCGGCTGTTTCACTTTCTGCCTCGGCCAGTCGGAAGAAGACGCCTACCGCCTGCGCGTGCTCGGAGCGCGCGATTCGATGTGTCTGGGCAACTTGAAATACGCCGGTCTCCAGCCGCCGATCGACGCTGCAAAACGCGACGAAATCGCCGCCCAAATCGGCAACCGCCCGCTTTGGAACGTCAGTTCAACCCACCGCGACGAAGAAGTCAAAATCGGTAAATTCTTAAAACGCGTTCAGGAAAAAGTTCCCGGACTGCTGACAATTATGGCGCCGCGCCACCCCAATCGCGGTCCCGAAATTCAGCAGGACCTCGACAACCTCGGCCTGACCACGGCGCTGCGCTCCAAAGGCGAGCCGATAACCGCCCAGACCGACGTTTATATCGCCGACACCATCGGCGAAGTCGGCATCTGGTATGACCTGGCGCCGCTGGTATTCATCGGCGGTTCGCTGATTCCGCACGGCGGTCAGAACTTTATGGAACCTTCCCGCATGCGCGATGCCGTCATTGTCGGCCCGCACATGTTCAATTTTACCGATGCCATGAACCGTGCCAAAAAGGCCGACGCCGTCATTCAGGTCAACGACGTTCTGGAGCTTGAAGAAACCGTTCTGCAGCTGCTCACGCACAAAGAACTACTTGAAGCCAAACGCTCGCTGGCTTACAACTGGGCACACGGAGAAGCCAAAGTTCTCGACGGCATATTGGAAAAAATCAAAGGATACATTCAGGAATGAAAACGCCCGCTTTCTGGTCCGAACCCAATTTCCTTTCCCGCCTGCTGAAACCGCTGGGCGCAGCCTATGCTTTTGCCACCCGTCTGCGCATCGGGCTGGGGCGCCCGTGCAAAATCGGACGGCCTGTCGTCTGCATCGGCAATCTGACCGCCGGCGGCACGGGCAAAACGCCGGTTGCCGTTGCGATTGCCGGACTTTTGCAACAGGCCGGCAAAAATCCGTTCTTCGTTTCCCGCGGTTACGGGGGCACTTTGAAAAACATCATAGTTGACAAAGAAAAGCACACGGCGTCAGAAGTCGGCGACGAACCGCTGCTGCTTGCCCGCCGGGCACCGGTCATCGTCAACCCTGATCGCGTTGCCGGCGCGCAAAAGGCTCTCCGGTCCGGCGCCGAAGTCATCGTCATGGACGACGGTTTCCAAAATCCGGGATTATATAAGGATTTGTCCTTTTTGGTTTTTGACGGCGGTTTCGGCATCGGCAACGGTCTGTCGGTTCCGGCCGGACCGCTCCGCGAAAACTTCGCCGCCGGCCTCAAACGCGCCCATGCGGCAATTATCCTCGGTGAGGACAAACATAATTTAAGCGCCAAAATTGCCGGAATTCCGATTTTCCGGGGTTCAGTCGTTCCGGTTCGGCCGGAAGTGTCCGATACCGACGCCGTCGCCTTTGCCGGCATCGGCCGTCCGGAAAAATTTTATGCCTCCATGCGCGAACTCGGCTTCAACCTGGTTGAAACCGTTGACTTTCCGGATCATCACCGTTATACGGCAGTCGAACTGAACCGCCTCATCGACAAGGCTCGCGGCAAAGACGCCCTCCTTTTTACCACCGCCAAGGACTTTGTAAAAATTCCGACGCAAATGCAGAAGTATTTCCGGGTTCTTGAAATTGAAATCAGATGGGAAGACGAAGCCGCCCTTTCCAAATTCATCCTTGACAACATAAGATAAAAAAGCCCTCCGCAAAGGAGGGCCCTGACTATTCGAAAATGTTCTCCGCAGTGTACCCGCCATAGGCAAAAGCGCTGCCGTCAATAAAACGGTAGCTTCTGTCCAGCGTAGCAATCTTCTTCATATCTTCCTCGTCAAGTTCAATGTTCTGCGCCGCAAAATTTTCGCGAATGCGTTCCGGATGAACCGATTTCGGAATGGAAACTACGCCGCGGTTAACCTGCCAGGCAATCATGACCTGCGCCGGCGTAATGTTCAGACGTTTGGCAATCTCTCCGATAACCTCGTTTTCCATCAGATTCAGTTCGCCCTGATGCTGACCGGAACCAAGCGGCGAATAAGCCGTTACCGCAATCATGTTCTTGCGGCAGAAGTCTATCAGCTCATTTTGCTGCAAAAGCGGGTGATTCTCAACCTGATTGACGCTCGGAACCGTTTCGGCCTTTTCAATCAGCGCGCCGAGTTTTTTGACACCAAAGTTAGAAACGCCGAGGGCTCTGGTCAGCCCCTTGTTGTGCGCCTCTTCCATACCGGCCCAGGTAACGTCGGGCGGCAGTTCGTCCGGCGCAATCATATCCGCATCGGAAGACGGCAGATCAACGCCTTTTTTCTGGGCAACCGGCCAGTGCATCAAATACAAATCCAGATAATCAAGTTGCAAATCCTCCAGAGTATGTTGCAAGGCAGGCAAAACGTCTTCACGGGCGTGAGAGTCGTTCCAAAGTTTGGAAACGACAAACAGTTCCTCTCTTTTTACGTCGCCTTCGTTCATCGCATCGGCCAACGCCTGCCCGATTTCCTTTTCATTGCCGTATATCGGCGCGCAGTCAATATGCCGGTAACCGTACTTGATGGCCCAGCGCACAGCCTGATAAACTTCGCCCGGCTTTGACTTCCAAGTTCCGAGACCGACAATCGGCATCTCGGCTTCATTGTTCAGCTTCACGGATTTCATCATTTTCTCCTTTAACTTTTTTTAGCGGTAAACTCCCTTTTTATATAGTATCAAACCCTCCGGCTTAAAGATTCGTCCGCGAAATTTTGTTTTACATGCCCCTGAATTGATAAAGATGCTTGCAAAAAACAAAAAGTTATACTAATGTTTATAACATATTGGATAAAACCTCAGTCAAATCCAATAATTGATATATCAGCAAACCTGATATGTGACTATTCTTTAACTAACAAAAGGATATGAACTATATGAAGAAAACATTACTCCTCGCCGGTGTTGCCAGCTTATTTGCCGTAAATACCGCCAATGCAGAAGTCAAACCCTATGTCGGTTTGGACTACAACTACTCCAGCTATGGCATGGACAACTATGTAAGAGATTATCTGGAAGACGACTACAATAGCCTGTCTTTCGTTGCCGGTGCAAAATTGATGGAAAACTTCGGTCTGGAAGCTTTCTATCAGAGATCTCTGAATGAGAAGAACACCGACGCTGACGGCGACAAATGGTCTTCCCGTATTGAAAACTATGGCGTCGACGCTCTGGGTTATCTGCCGCTCGGCTGCGACAAGGAAGTTGAACTGATTGCCGGTCTCGGTCTCGGCCAGTACAAAATGAAATACAGACTGGCCGGCGATGGCGCTGACAAAGAAAGAGCCCTTGGCATCCGTGCCAACATCGGCGCTCAGTACAACATCGACGAAAACTGGTCTGTCCGCGGTATGTACCGCCACGTATATCTGCAGAAGAGCTACATGAACGACATCAATGAGTTCTCTGCCGGTATCAGATACAATTTCTAATCGGATTTGGCTGAAAAACACTGCCGGAAATTTCCGGCAGTGTTTTTTTGTGTTCATATGCGGTGGCAGCTCTTCCGTCGGCACTCTTCTCTCAAATTGTGCCATAATCCGTTCCTGCCCCTGCTTTCTTTCCAAATTTATTCTGATTTGCTCCTGCCGCATCTCATATTCAACTTTTCCCTTCCTTGCTCACTTTCCAACTTTTCCCCGTCCGTTCCCTCTTTCTAACTCTTTCCTGTCGTTATCCCTTACAACTTTATCATTGCGGCATCCCCATCCACCCCTGTCACTACCCTACTCCCTTACAACTTTGTCATTGCCGTCCTCCTATTCAACTTTGTCATTGCCGTGCTTGACACGGCAATCACCTCCCTGTATTATCACGGTCACAGTCAAGGAGAAGCCAATGGAACAAATCAGCATCCGGTATTTTAAAATTTTCTACACCAAACTGCCACATTACGTTGAAAGCGAAAACAACCTGAAATATTCGACGCCGGATGCGGCCTGCTTCGACATCTGCGCCTCCGTCGCCGAACCGTATACCATTCTGCCGCAGCAGCGTTTCATGTGTCCGACCGGTTTGAAATTTGCACCGGAAAACCCGTTTTGGCTGCGTGTCAACGGCCGCAGCGGTTTGGCTGCCAAACACGGCATTATTCCCATCGGCGGCATCATCGACACCGACTACCGCGGCGAACCGATGATAATCCTGCTCAACACCGGCACGGAACCTTATACGATACACGGCGGTGATAAAATCGCCCAGATTGAATGTCCCTTTCCTTATAAAGCCGTATTTGAAGAAGTCAGCCCAGAAAAATTTGCGGATTTGGCACAGACAATCCGCGGCAACGGCGGTTTCGGCTCCACCGGCCGCAGATAATCCGACCTAAAGCTCCAGCATCGGGCGAACGACAAAACCATATAAATCTTTGAACAATAAAAAACCTCCGGCAAATAACCGGAGGCTGTTTTTTTTATACATCTAATTCACGCGGACTTCTCACCGTGCTCTTCTTTTTTGTAGACATAAACCGGTTCCTTGTGTTCGTCGATAACGTCTTCATTGATAACGATTTCCGAAACGTCCTTCTTATCCGGAATGTCATACATCAGTTCCAGCAGATTATCTTCCATAATCGCACGCAGGCCGCGGGCGCCGGTCTTGCGTTCAATCGCCTTTTTGGCAATTGCGCGCAAAGCGTCTTCGGTAATCGTCAGTTTGACGCCTTCCATCTCGAACAATGTCGCATACTGCTTAACCAACGCATTTTTCGGTTCGGTCAAAACCTTGACCAGAGCGTCTTCGTTCAGATCCTCCAGCGTGGCGATGACCGGCAGACGACCGACAAATTCCGGAATCAATCCGTACTTGAGCAAATCTTCCGGCTGAACGTCTTTCAGAATTTCACCGATGCCTCGCTCTTCCTTGGAAGCGACTTTTGCCCCGAAACCAATCGACGTTTCGTTGCCGCGGCGGCTGACGATTTTTTCCAAGCCGGCAAAAGCGCCGCCGCAGATAAACAGAATATTGGTCGTATCGACATGCAGAAATTCCTGCTGCGGATGTTTGCGCCCGCCCTGCGGCGGTACATTGGCAACCGTACCTTCAATGATTTTCAGCAGCGCCTGCTGCACACCCTCGCCCGAAACGTCGCGCGTAATCGACGGACCGTCGGTCTTGCGGGTAATCTTGTCTATTTCATCAATATAAACGATACCGCGCTGCGCCTTTTCAATATCATAATTCGCCGCCTGCACCAGTTTCAGAATAATGTTTTCAACGTCTTCGCCGACATAACCGGCTTCGGTCAAAGTCGTCGCGTCCGCAATCGCAAACGGCACGTCCAAAATCTTGGCCAGCGTCTGCGCCAGCAGCGTTTTGCCCGAACCTGTCGAACCGATGAGAATCACGTTCGACTTCGAAACTTCAATATCTTTGGAAGTTTTCTGACAGTTCAGCCGTTTGTAATGGTTATACACCGCCACCGACAACACCTTTTTGGCCTGATCCTGACCGATAACGTACTGATCCAGAAATTCCTTTATTTTTGACGGCGTCGGCAGCTTCTCGGCCGTATTGCCGCCTTCGGCCTTGGCAATTTCGTTCATCTCGTCGGCAACAATGTTAATACAGACTTCTATGCATTCGTCACAGATGTACACGCCGCGGCCGGCCACCAGCTTCTTTACTTCGTTCTGGCTCTTTCCGCAGAAGGAACAGCACAAAACCTCACCGTTCTTATCGTCTTTATCACTCATTTTTTTCACCTATTTTACAATCTCGTCGCGGTTGGTAACAATATGGTCAATCAGGCCGAATTTCTTGGCCTCCTCCGGCGTCATGAAATTATCGCGATCCATCGCCTTCTCGATAACCGAAAGCTTCTGTCCGGTATTTTTGGCATAAATCGCGTTCAGACGCTTGCGCATGTCCAAAATCAGCCTGGCCTGAATTTCAATGTCTGCCGCCTGCCCTTTGGCACCGCCGGAAGGCTGATGAATCATAATCTGCGAATTCGGCAGCGAAAACCTCTTGCCCTTGGCGCCGCCGGCCAGCAGGAAAGATCCCATCGAACAGGCCTGTCCGATGCACATGGTCGCTACGTCGCAGCTGATGTACTGCATGGTATCGTACATTGCCATGCCGGACGTAATGACGCCGCCGGGCGAGTTAATGTACAGAAAGATGTCCTTTTTGGGATTCTCGGATTCCAAAAACAGAAGCTGAGCGCAAACCAGCGACGAAACTTCGTCGTTAACCTCTCCGGTCAGAAAAATAATCCTTTCTTTCAGCAGGCGCGAAAAGATGTCAAACGAGCGCTCGCCCTTGGACGTCTGTTCAATGACCATCGGCACCAGCGTATTGTCAAATATCTCAATAGAACTTCTTGCAACCATTTTGTTTTCCTTATCATTGGCAGATTAACTTTTTATAGCACTCTATACCAATATATTCAACAAAATGTTAATAACAGCGCCCTTAATCGTCAAAACCGGTCTTTTCGTCGACGATATACAGCGGCCGCTGCTTAACCTCTACGAAAATCTTGGCCAGATATTCCCCGATAATGCCCAAAGACACCAGCTGCACGCCGGAAAAAATCGTAATGATCGTTACCAGCGAAGCCCAACCGACAATTGTGCCCCGCACCGACCAGCGGTAAATGACGAAACAGAGAAAACACAGGCTCAGGAAGCAGATGAAAAAACCCATAAACGTTACCAGTCTGAGCGGCACAATCGAAAAACTTGAAATGCCGCTCCAGGCAAAACCCATCATCTTCATCAGCGGATACTTCGTTTCGCCGGCCGGACGCGCCTTGCGGTCATAATAAACCTTGTCCGACTTAAACCCGACCAGCGGCATCATTGCGCGCAAAAACAGGTTTCGTTCGGGAAACTGCTTCAGCGTATTTACGGCGCGCCGCGTCATCATACGAAAATCGGCATGGTTATAGACGATGTTCACGCCGAGAAGTTTCATCAGTTTATAAAAGGCCAGCGCCGAATATTTCTTGAACCGGGTGTCCGTATCGCGGCTATCCCGCACGCCGTAAACGATTTCGCAGCCGTCGTTTATCTTGTCGAGCATGGTTTCAATGGCGCCGCAGTCGTCCTGCAAATCGGCGTCAATCGTCACATACAGGTCGGCGTCGGTGTCATACATGCCGGCAATAATCGCCTTCTGATGACCAAAGTTGCGCGACAGGCTGATGCCCGAAAAAATCCGTTCCCCGGCAGCGGCTTTTTTTATCAGCGCCCAGGTTTTGTCGCTGCTTCCGTCGTTTACAAAACAGACTTTGCTGTCCGCATGCACTTTTTTGCCTTTTATCAGCTTTTTCAGCAGCACACCGATGACCTTTATCGTCTGCGGCAGCACTGCCTCTTCGTTGTAACAGGGCATGACAATCAGCAGTTTTTTCAAATCATCGGACATCGCCGGCTCCTTTGTGGTTAACGCAAACGTATCTTTTGGATATATCTTATCATTCCCGGAATTTTAAGCAGTAAAAATCTTTTAATTTTGAACATAAACCCACCGGGTGCCCTTCCACATTCGCTGGGAAGCAACACTTTCAGGTTTTCCTGCCGCAAACGGCCGGACGCCGGCACCGCTTTGAAAACATACTGAAAGACGTGCGACTGCGGATCATTGAGAATAAAGGCGGCCGTTTCGGGCGGAAGCTCGCCGACCTTATGCTTCTGAAAACCGTCCGGCGGCAGAAACGTCCGCCCGGAGGCCGTAATTTTCAATTCGGCATCGGCAAACATTCCGGCAATCGATGCCGCGGTAAAAAAGCGCAAATGCGTCTTGTCCAGAATCCCCAGCTCGGTATAGCTCCAGTCGTTAAGCAAAAGCCCGGCTTTAATGCTGGCATGCGCCGCATTCGGCAGCGAAACCAGAAAATATCCGCCCGGCTTCAACAGAAGTTTCAACTCGGACAGAACCGCGGCGGGCTGCCGCAGATGTTCCAGCACGTCGCCGCAGACAATAACGTCAAAAGACTGCCGAAACCGCGGATAGTCGGCCGCGGCGAAATTATTCAGGTCAATTTGCAGCACTTCGTCGAAAACCCGGCGTTTTCGACAAACTTCAACACCTTCCTTATCGGCTTCAAGTCCGACACAGCGGCAGTTCTTCCGCTCTGCCAGCAGCGCGGACAAATCGCCGCAGGCACAGCCGACGTCAAGCACCCGGCTCCCGGCCTCAGTCATTTCATAAAGCAGGACATTGCTGTCGTTTCTGTTTTTCAGATTAATTTTGCGGACATAAAGCATCTGTTTGACTTTCCGGTTTAATTTTTTTCTAAGCTTAACCGTGCTGCAAAATTTGTCAACTGTTGATAACCGTCACTTTTTCTTAGCCAAACATTTCCGCCGTTTTATAATTAAACCCAACTTATCCGGAAAGGCAGCCAATGTCCGTCAAAAAACCCAAAATTTCCGTCCTGATTCCCGTGCACAACGGCGCCGACACGCTCGCGGAAACCGTCGCCAGCATTTTAAATCAGACTTTTGCCGATTTTGAGCTGCTGCTGTTTGACGACGCCTCGACCGACGCTTCGCCTGAAATCATCAACAGTTTTGCCGATTCCCGCATCCGTCGCTTCCGCAGCGACGCCAATCTGGGCATATCCGAAACCAGAAACCGGCTTATGGAGCTGGCCGCGGGCGAATATCTGGCGGTTATGGATCATGATGACCTATCCGCCCCCCGGCGGCTCGAAAAACAGGCCGCCTGGCTGGACAACAATCCCGAAGTTGCCATGGTCGGCAGCTGGGGACGGCTGTTTTGCACCCGGCCGCCCTTTCCCGGGATTTTCGGCAGAATCAAACAGGCCTTTGTCAACCTCGGCTGGGTTTGGTGCCAACCGGAACACCCCGACATTCATGACGCGCTCTGCGGCAACCCGGTCATGCACTCGTCAGCCATGCTCCGCCGCTCGGCACTCGTCCGGGACAACATCACTTACAACCCGGACTATTCGCCCGCCGAAGACTACGACCTCTGCCGGCAGCTTCTGGCTGCCGGCTGGCAGCTGGCCAACCTTCCCGAAGTGCTTTTCTGCTACCACTATCACGGCCGCAACTATTCGCTTACCCATAAGAAAGCCATGCGCCGCGCCGACCGCAAAGTCAAAAACGACATTCTCAGACTGCTCGGTCGGAAACGCTCCTTCTGCCCCTATTTTCTGGTCATGCTGCAAAAGCTGCGCCTGAAAAAGTTTCCGAGGAACTGCAATGATTAACGAACCGTTTTTTGAAGAAAACATTGTTTCGACAATATTCAGGAACTTTACCTTCTACTTTTTCGGACAGACTTGGTATATTTACGCCGTTCTGCTCGGAATATCAATATACATGGCTTATCGGCTGCTCTGCAAAGGAAGCTGCACGCCCTGCCCGGACCTGTTTCCTTCCCCGGCTGCCGGTTTTAACTTCCATAACCGCAAAGAGCTTGCCGCATTGCTATTTCTGTTTCTTTCATTTTCAATCTATGCCGTTACCATGCTTTTGCAGGACAATTCCCTGTTTAACAATCCCGACCTGATGAGCTTAAACACAATTTTCATTTTTCATCGCGGACTGGCTGCTTCTTATGGTCCGGCACGAATGTGTCCGGTTTCGTTTTTCGACCTTAATGCCTTGTACGCCATAACGCACAACTTTTACATTATCAGTGCCTATATTATGTTAAAACAGGCTCTTATCTTATGGTTACTCTATTGTTTTCTTAATTTTTTAAGCCCGGCAAAACGTCTTTTCACTCTTGGCACAATCCAGCTGGTTCCCGCTGTTTTCTGGCTCAACGGCATCATCTTTCCCGAACAGAATATCTTAATTTTCATTCTGGCCTCACTGCTTTGCCTCAAAAGGTTTTCTGCCGGAAAACGTTCCGGTCTGTGGGGCTTTGGCGCCTTTACGCTTCTGGCCGTTTACAGCAAAGAAACAACCGTTCTTTTTTACGGCGGAATACTTATCTTTGCCGTTTTATATGACGTTTACAAAGAAAAAATCAATCTCAGCGATTTTCTTCACCCTTTCCGTTTGGCCGGACGGCTGCCGGTAGAAACCATGCTCTTTTTATGCTGTTTAAGTTTCGCACTCTTTTATTTGTTCATCATGGTTGAATTGAAAGAAAATGTTTATATTGCCTTCCGCCAAGCCGACAGCCGCCATCTTTTGAATTTATACAAATTTGAAATAATCACGGTCACTTTGGCTTGGCTCATTGCTGCAAAAAAACTCATTTGCCGTGAAAAGTTCGACAACCCGCTGTTTAACGAAGGAACACTTTTTGGCGCCTCTTTTCTGCTGGCGATTCTTATTTTCCATCTGCATATTGCTCCCGACCTTGAACATGTGCGGCTTAAAAGCTACTACGCTCTGCTAACCGCCGTCTTCGGAATCGTCTATATTGCCCGTAACCTGAAAAATACCGGACTGCTGACCTGCCTGTGCGGCCTCTTTTTATTCTATGCCGGCTCAGCCAATATAACTATCGCCAAGCACGAAATCGGTCATGCCAGACACGAAGCAGCCAATTTCCTTTCCTCCGTGCTTCAAAATGAAAAACGCCTCAGCTATATGCTTTCCGCCCATACCGAAGAAACAGACTGGGTAAAGGAAACATGGAACGCGGCCCTGACCTATTACCATCCCGGCACAGACATTACGCTCAAGATGCCGTCCTTAACAGACGACAATATCGTTAACAAATTCAGCCGGCACCAATATGCCAAATATAAAAAATATTTGTCCTCCATTAAAGGAGGCAGAATTCCCGTTTCCGGAGATTATTACGTTGTCAGCACCAATGCCTTAAACACAGACTTTTCTGTCATCGCAGACATCCCGCACGACCTGGTTTTCGAAAACAAGCTGTTCAGGATTTATAAAATCAGATGATTAAACTTTACCGTCAAATCGAAAACCGCTGGTTTGGGCTGCCGCAGAAAATCCGCTTTCTGCTTGTCGGCGGTTTCAACACGTTCCTGGCTTATCTGCTGTTTGTCCTTTTCGTCGCCATACTGCAAATTCCCTACCGGCTCAGCCTGATCATTCAGTATATTCTTACCGTCAATATTTCGATTTTTTCCATGCGTTATTACGTCTTTCGCTCGGCAGGGAATCCAAAGGATGAATATTTTCGCGCCTGGGGTGTTTATCTTTTCATGCTTGGTTTCAACTATGTCGCTTTGTTTCTGCTCATCGACACCGCCGGCATCGACGCTGTCATAAGCCAGGGAATATATATCGTCGTTTCAACGATTGTTATCTTTCTGCTGCACAAAAACTATTCTTTCCGCAACTGAAAAAAAAACACCCCGAAACGGGGTGTTTTTTTTTCAACTTTTGCCTTAAGAAAAGGCCTTAAGCCGATTTTTTGGCTGTCTTTTTGGCGGTTTCTTTTTTCTCGTCCTTTTTGCCTTCAGACTTGGTTTCCTTTTTGGCCGCCGCTTTTTTGACCGGCTTTTTGCCTTCGTCAAAATTGTACAGCTCCTCGATGGAAACGACCTTTTCGTTAACTTTGGCTTTGCTCAGGATATGGTCGACGATTTTTTCTTCAAAAACCGGAGCTTTCAGAGCTTCAATAGCTTCCTTGTTTTTAAGATAATAATCAAATACGGCCTTTTCCTGTCCCGGATACTTTTTGGCTTCGTCCATAATCGCCTTGTTGATATCGTCCGGCGTAATGTTGATTTTGGCGTCCTTGCCGATTTCCGAAAGCAGCAGGCCGAGTTTTACGCGGCGAACCGCAATATTCTTGTATTCGGCCAGCAGTTCCTCTTCTGACTTGGCTTTTTCGCTTTCGTCAAGCTGGTTGTACTTTTTGGCCTGTTCATACTGGTTGACAATGCTCTTGTACTCGGCATCGACCAGCCCCTGCGGAACATCGAAATTATAGTTCTTGTCCAGATTGTCAAGCAAAGCGCGTTTCAGTTTCATGCGGGAAGCGGCTTCATAATCGCCTTTAATCCGGTCGGAAATCGCCGATTTAAGAGAATCAAGGCTCTTTTCGCCCAGAGACTTGGCAAACTCGTCGTTGATTTCAACGTTTTTGGTTTCACGCAGTTCTTTAATGTCAACGGCAAAAACCGCATCCTTTCCGGCCAGGTCCTTGGCATGGTAGTTCTCGGGGAAAGTAACCTTGACGTCGACTTTCTCGCCGGCCTTTTTGCCGACCAGCTGGTCTTCAAATCCGGGAATAAAAGAACCGGAACCCAGCTGCAGCGGATAGGCGTTGCCCTTGCCGCCCTGAAATTCTACGCCGTCAACAGAACCGACAAAGTCGATAACGGCGGTGTCGCCTTTCTGAGAGGCTCTGTCTTCTTCAATCTTGACCGTTTCGCGGCGGGACTGCGCCAGATACTGCAAAGCCTTGTCAACTTCTTCGGCGGGAACTTCGGCCGTCAGCTTTTCAAGTTCAATTTTGGAAAAATCTCCGGCTTTGATTTCCGGCAGTTCTTCCAGACTTACCTCAAACTCCAGATCCTTGCCTTCGCCGAAAGCGGTAATTTTAACGTCGGGCATCATTGCCGGACGCAGCTTTTTGTCCTTAATCAGCTCTTCAGTGGCGCTTCTTACCGCCTCGTCAACGACCTCGCCCATAACCGAAGCCTTGTACTTCTGCTTCAGCATGGCTTTCGGAGCCTTGCCCGGACGGAAACCGGGGAGTTTGACGTTCTTGGAAACTTCGTTGAGTTTGTCGTCGACTTTCTGTTCAAAGTCTTTGGCGGGAATAACGATCTTGAATTCTTTTTTCAAGCCTTCAGATTTTAATTCGGTTGCTTTCATAAATTTTCTCTTAAGTTATTAATGTTATCCGACTGCCCCTGCGAAAAGTGGTGCGGGCGGAGAGACTCGAACTCTCACGCCTTGCGGCACCAGATCCTAAGTCTGGCGTGTCTGCCATTCCACCACGCCCGCAAATTCAGTCATTTAGTTCAGTTTGTTTGCATACTACAGAAAATTTTATTTAAATCAAGCAAAATTAACAACGCGAGAAAATATATTGTAATATGAGTTAATATTTTATAATATGAGGGCAAGTAAGGGAATACCCCGGATTTCTGACCTCTTTTTTAGGAGTAATCTTGTGTTTTCAAGAACCGTATTCAAAAGCATATGCACAGCCGCTTTAACGGCCGGTCTCTTAAGCTCTTGCGCCCTTTTCGAGCGCGACGCCGACGGCGAACCCTCCCACAGCTGGGTCGAAGGCAAAAACTATTACAGCTACGGCGACAAAGACGCCACGCTGGCCACCGTCGCCTATTCTCAGGGCGACTTCCAAACTGCCGAACGGCACGTCGCCCGCGCCCTTACCAACAACCCGCGCCATCCACAGGCGCTGATGGTCGGAGCCTTGGTTTATGAAGAGCTCGGACGCCCCAACCGCGCCCGCCAGTATTACGAAGACCTGATGCTTGTCGGCGGCGACGAAAACACCCTTCTCGGTTCTCCGGACGGCAAACCCCGCAAAATGAGCGAAATTGCCAATCAGCGGCTGCGCCTGCTGAACATGAACCAGACCAGAATGATTATCGAGGACAAGGACGGCAACAAAGTCTTCAACATCAGCGGCGAAGCGGCTGCACGACAGGGAAAATCCGCCTTGGAGGAGGCTCTTTTCATTCGCGAACAAACCCGCGCTGCCAATAACAGAGCTGTTTCGGAAGCCGACGTCAAGGCGGTTGAAGTCCTTTTCACGCCTGAAGAACAAAATACGGTGTCGCGCTTTCTCATTCTGAAGGAACTTGCCGAAAACGACATGGTTACCAAAGAAGAGTTTCTGAACGGCCGCATGGCCAACCTCGGCGGCCTGCTGCCGCTGACCAACACGCCGCCGGCCTATGGCGTCGTCAAGCCGGTTCCCTCGCCTGATCTGATTCTCGAACGCATCAGGGCGCTCAAGGAAGCCGTCGCATCACGCGCCATTACGCCGCGCGAGTTTTCTGCCGAACGCGACCTGATTATCGAAGCTATCCTGCCGCCGCATCCGCGCCAGCGGCTGAAAAACAAGGCGCCGTCCAAAAACATTCTTGATGCGGCCAAAGACATCCGCAAGCTTGAAGTTCTTTATGACCTGAACCTGATAACCTCTAAGGAAAAGGAAAAAGAGCAGAAAGCCATTGAAAAATATCTGGGCATAGCTCCGGCTCCGGTCAAAAAGACCGCAGCAGCGGCTCCTGCCGGCGCGCCCAAAAGCATGAACCCGGCGCCGCTGGCTCCGACTGCACCCGAAGTTAAAACCGAAGTAACCGTTCAGGTCGAAGAACCGGCGGCTTCGGCTCCGCAACCTCTGATTCCGGCCGTTTCCAGCCCTTTTGAAAATATCGAAATAAAATAATAAAACGGACATAAAATGATTGGTACCATAAACCCGAGAAAAACCTTCGCGATTATCTCGCACCCCGATGCCGGCAAAACCACCCTGACCGAAAAGCTGCTGCTCTTCGGCGGCGCCATTCAGCAGGCCGGTGCCGTAAAAGCGCGCGGCGAAAACCGTCACGCCCGCTCCGACTGGATGAAGGTTGAGCAGGAACGCGGCATTTCCGTCGCCTCCTCGGTTATGAACTTTGAATACGAAAACATAACCTTCAATCTTCTTGACACGCCGGGACACGAAGACTTCTCCGAAGACACCTACCGGGTGTTGACCGCCGTCGATTCGGCAGTCATGGTGCTGGATTCCGCCAAAGGTATTGAAACCCAGACCAAAAAGCTGTTTGAAGTCTGCCGCCTGCGCAACGTGCCGATTATCACTTTCATCAACAAGCTTGACCGTGAAGGGCTGGACCCGTTCTGCCTGCTTGACGACATTGAAAAAACGCTGGCTCTGGACGTCACACCTGCCAGCTGGCCGATCGGCATGGGAAAAGATTTTCTGGGCTGTTACGACCTTTTGAACGACCAGTTGATTCTAATGAACAAAACCGGCAGCAAAGCGTTGATAAATTCAACCATCGAAACCTGCAAAGGCCTGGACGATCCCAAACTTGACGCCCTGCTGCCCGCACACGCCGTCGCCAAACTGCGCGAGGACGTTACCATGGTCAGGGAACTCTGCCCCGCTTTCGACAAGGAATTGTATCTGGCAGGAGCGCTTACGCCGGTTTTCTTCGGCAGCGCCATCAACAACTTCGGTGTCAAGGAAGTTCTGGAAGGCCTGCATAACCTTGCGCCTACCCCACGTGAACAGCCCGCTGCCGAACGCACCGTCAGCCCTAGCGAAAACAAGGTAACCGGATTCGTCTTCAAAATTCAGGCCAACATGGATCCCAAGCACCGTGACCGAATTGCTTTCATGCGTATCTGTTCCGGCCACTTCAAACGCGGTATGACGCTGAACCAGGTCCGCACCGGCAAAGGCCTGAAAGTTCCGACCCCGGTCATGTTTCTGGCACAGGAACGCGAACTGGCAGAAGACGCCTACGCCGGTGACATCATCGGTATTCCCAACCACGGACAGCTCCGTATCGGCGACACCCTGACCGAAGGCGAAAAACTGCATTTTACCGGTATTCCGAGCTTTGCGCCGGAACTTCTGAAAAGCGTCCGTGCGCTTGATCCGCTCAAATCCAAACACCTCGGCAACGCCTTGCAGCAGATTGCCGAAGAAGGCGGTGCCAGCGTTTTCAAACCGATTGTCGGCGCCGAATGGATTGTCGGCGTTGTCGGCGCCCTGCAATTTGAGGTTATGGCTGACCGTATCCGCACCGAGTTCAACATTCCTGTCGCTTTTGAACCGACCCAGTATTACACCGCCCGCTGGGTTGAATGTGATGATAAAAACATTATGAAAAAGTTCCTTGACGCCAATCAGATAAGCATTGCCGAAGACCACGACGGCGCCACCGTCTTTCTGGCTCGCAATGCCTGGCATCTGAACAAAGTCAATGAGGACTTTCCGCAGATTGTCCTGCGCAAAACCCGTGAACAGGTTTTCTAGAGAAAGCCCTCTCAGATGAGAGGGCTTTTTTGTATGACAAAAAAATTTTATGTAGCTCCATCATTGGTAGACAGAAAAATTTGTACTTTCATTAATAGTTGACTCTTTCCCCAAATTAGCTTATCCTGATACTTGATAGGTGTGGATTTTGAAGTTTGTCCTTGGCGGCCTTTCTCCGTCGCGGGCGGATATCCTTTCTTCGTATCCTTATACGTATATCCTCTTCTTTTTCCTTCCTGTCTGCCCGCTGCGGGCTTCGGTTCTAACTTTGTCGCGAGGTGATACTATGAAGAAATCTGTTTTAATGTTCTCTTTGCTTTCCGGAACGGCTCTTATGTTCCCAAGGCTAACCATTGCCTCCGGCTTACCTGCACACACACTGACATACACACCGGAACCGAAGCCCGCCTTTCAGTTTGAACAACCTGACAAGGCCTTTAAGACTGCCGGCGTCTGTTTCCTCGGGGTCGGCGACTGCGGCGGCGCCGCCGGTTACGATTCCTCGTCTTCCGGCACCGGTTCGGCCAACGACGACTTTTATATCGATACCTCTAACCAATGTCTGAACGAAGGCTTTGTCAGACAGAACTGCAACTCCGTACAGACCATTGACGGCGTTTGTCCCTATAATTCCGCCTACGGGCTGGGATGCAAATGCCTGCCCGACCTTATCTCCTGTCCCGCCGGACAGGTCGGTGTCGGCGAAAGCTGCGACGAAATGTACGCTTCCTGCGAATGCGACCCCGCTCTGGTTTCCTGTTCGGCCAAAGAGAACGGTACCGGCGCTTCCTGCGGCGGCAGGTACGAAAGCTGCGTCTGCAAGAGCGAATATATATACAACTCTTCCAACTGTACCTCGCCGCGCTCGGTATCGGGCGCTTCTTGCGGGGGTAAATATACCGGCTGCTCCTGCCCGTCGGGTGTAAGTTCGGGAAGTTACGGCTGTGAAGAATATTATGCTTCCCCCTGCTCTTCGGTCTGCAAGAAAGCCTATGCCGACAACTGCCGCAACCGCACGGCCGTATCGACGCCTTACGGCTGTGCCGAATACTGGGCCGACTGTTCAAGCAAGTGCAAAACCAAATACAACGACAACTGCCGCAACCGGTCTGCGGTCATTTCCTCCTGTCCGGCAAACGCGACCTGTTCTTACTTCTCCGACTGCTCCTCAAAAATTCAGAGCTGGTCCTGCAATTCCGGTTATAAACAAGAAGGAAGCTCTTGCGTCGTAGCTTCCGAAACCTGCAAAATAGGCAGTATCTATTATACTGACGGAACTTGTCTCTCTGCGGCAAACCATCAGACAAACAAAACCGTTCTCGGAATTGTCGTCCATACGACCGACAATGGCAAACATGGCCAGATTATGACGCCATGGCCGATTGATGCGAATGGCAATAAAACCAACAGTAACTCAACAGGACTAGTGTGGGCTAAGTGGGGCACGGATATTTCAAGCTTACCGAAGTTCCCTTCGTGGGAGGCGGCATCAACAGATTACGACAGCTGTGGCAATACGGATAAGATTGTTGCGCTGTGTGCCGCCAGCAATTGTCAGGCCGCCTGGGCGACGCGGAAATATGCACCAACGGCGGCAACCAAGGGTAAGTGGTGTCTGCCGGCAACCGGTATCATGGTCAACATCTATAATAATCAGGATACTATACAAACGGCAATTTCAAAGGCTGGAGGTGTTTCCTATCCGAACTGTTGTACCTGGTCTTCGTCGACAGCCCCCTCCGGCGGCGTGTGGTACTCTAACTTTAACATAAGTTACAATCACGGGGTGGTTTACGAAGGTCTAGGCGGCGGTAATTATGTTCGTCCGGTGCTGGAATTCTAAAAATCAAAGCCCCGCAATTGCGGGGCTTTCTCTAATATTCTCTGTCGGTCATCCTGCTCAAAATCTGTGAATTCGGCTCATTTTTCACTTCCGGCGTTTCCTGACGCCGCTCTTTGTTATAAATGCGCAGTTCTCCGAGAACATCATGCATTTCATTATTCGCCCGTGCCAATCCGGCAGCAACCGTCGACTTGAATTTTTCTCTGGAAACTTCTATTGTCATGTCTATTCCTCCGCATCTGCCAGTTTCAGCAGCTTGTCAAATACGCCGTCAATAACTTTCTGCTCCTGTTCGGTCAACACCTGATACAGCGGAATGTCTTCCAGCATAACCAGATTGGTCAACACCCGTTTCAGCTTTTCGTAAAAAACCCTGCGATACATTTCTTCGTCAACGGTTTCCGGACGTTTGACCAGTTCCAGAAAAGCCTCGTGCCGCGCCAGGTCAATCATGTCTTCCTTGCGGCATTCGCCGGTTTCGTCGCCGGTAATAACCACCGCCTTAAAAACCTTCAGCAGCTTGCGCCCCGCCTCGTCGGCAAAATCCGCCGCGCTTTTCATAAATCCGGCCAGCAGTTCAAAATTTCTGGCCGCCTGCGACGGATACTGCAATACGGCTTCTGCACTCATCATTCAATCCTCTGTTGTTCAAAACTGTTCCCATTATATCTTTTTTCCGGCGGACTGTCAAAGTTTTTGTCAATTCCACGGTCGTCGGCCGATATAGCTTCGCACCGTTTCCGCCTGAACCTTTCCGTGTCCGTTGACAAAAAACTGTGCGCCCTCCGCAGCATACAAATCAAAATCACGTTCCCCGATTTCAATTCCGCCGAACTTGACGATCACAACCGCGTCTTTATAAACGCAAACCCTTTCGTCGCATTCCATGTCTATCCAGCTCCTGTCGGTTTTCTTTCCGTCATAGATATCCTTCAGTTTCCGGCTTTCTTTGGCAGACAGCTTTCGGTTAGCCGTTTTTTCCAGCCAGATTTTTTTGGTAAAAGCATTGCCGCGCGACGGCAGAATAACCAGCCTGCCCTGCTCGTCCTTAACCGCAAACACTTCGCCGTATTTGTCGGCCATGACATCGGGAATGCGAACCGTAAATATGCTCAGGCTTCCGGCCAAAATCAAAACCCAGCCCCAGCAGCACCACTTAAGCCGCCAGATGCACAGCCACAAACCACCGAACACAATCAGCATCAGTCCCCAGAAAGGCATTGCCGCCACCCGATACCCCGCTTCCGGCAAAGACGCGACATAAGCGGTTATCTCATTGACTTTTTCAACTCCGAAACCGACGATTTTCAATGCCCAGACTTCCATATTAAACGGCATCAGCAGCAACGCAATCAAAACAAACGGCATAATTATCAGACCGATGACGGGTCCGGCCAGCAAATTGCCGAAAGTCGTATAAACGGCAATCTGGTTAAAATGATAAATAGAAAACGGCAGTGTTGCCAGACTCGCCACCAAATCCGAAACCAGAATACCGGCCACATAAGCAAAAACAATTCTGACCGCTTTCGACGGCAGCGAAATTTCCGCGTTCTCATGCCCGTTCAGAAAACGGTGCAAACCTCCGGCAAAACGTTCATAAAAGGCAATCAGAGCGGCAACCGCTGCAAACGACATCTGAAAACTGGCGCTTATCAGCGCCTGCGGCGAAATAACCAGCACAATCAGCGCCGCCCACGAAATCATACGCATGGAAATCGCCTTACGCGCAAACAAAACCCCGAGCAGCACGATAAATGTCATGATAAATGCCCGCTGACTGGGAATTTCCGCACCGGAAATCACCAGATAAACCGCACTCATCAAAATCGCGAAAACCGCCGCAGTCTTTTTGGAATCATAACACAGTGCCAGAGGCGGAATCAACACCAGCAGCAAACGCACCAGAAAAAACATCAGACCGGCCAGCATACTCATATGCAGCCCGGATATCGAAAGAAAATGCGCCAATCCGGAATTTCTGTAATTTTCGGTAATCTCCTGTCTTATGCCGTTCCGGTCGCCGGCAACGATGGCCGCGGTAATTCCGGCCTCATCGGGCGGCAAAACCGCATTGATTTTGGCCACGACCCGGCCGCGCAAATCCGACGCGGCTTTTTCCAGCACGGCAGTAAACGGCGGTTCTTTTGAACATTCGACGGGAAGCGCTCGCGACGCGGCATAGCCGCTGGCATTGATGCCCTCATAAAAAAGTTTCCTGTCCATCTGATACCCACCGACCATATTCGGGTGCGGCGGCGCCGAGACCGTGCCGATAAGTTCGACGCAACGACCGTTTTCAGGCTGCGAACTTTTCGAGGTCAGACTGACGCGGTATCTCCCCTGCAGCGAATTTCCGTCAAAATCCTCAATGTCTTCCAGCACAAAACGCGGATTGCCGCGATAATTTATGCCGAGTTCGGAAACTCTCCCGGTCAGATACAGCTTGCGGTCAAACGGCACAATCCCGTGACGGCTCAGATAAATCGTTTGCAGCTGAATGTCGGCAAAACCTAACGCCGCAACCGTCAAAACCAGAACCGCAGCCAGATGCCCCGGCCGATGCCGCCAGACATAAGCCAGCGCCAGCAAAATTTCGACGACAGCAAGAATAATCCAGCGTGACGGTTCCGCCGGCAGCAGAAAATAGACGCCGATACCGCAGGCAAACAACACCGGCAGCCACATAAACCAGCGCTCTCTTTCGCCGAAAAACATTTCCCGCAGGTTATAAAGGAAAACTCGCATTTTTTCTCCGTCAGACAATTTATTACAATGTAATGCCATCTGCGGCAGAATGCAAAAAAAAGTTGCCAGACTTCAACAGCCTGCCAACTTTTTCAATATCAAAACAGGGACACAAAAGCCTTGCCGCTCCGTTTTCCCCTTAACAAAACTTTTCCGCTGCCGCCGAAAGGTATTATCTGTTTCTCGTTCAGTCTGCTCTGAACGAAAACCCTTTGACGATGTTCGTCCACCCAGCGGTAATTTCTTCGCTGCACCTTTCTGTCAAACCCGACCAGCCACAAACTGCTGTCGTAGTTATAGGAAAGCGCCGGAAAAATCCTGCCTTCGTCATCTTTGTAAAAATCCAGAAGAATGTCTTCTTCCCTGATTTCTACTTCCTTACCGAGCTCTCTGCGAAACTCATCTCCGAGGATTTTCTTAAATTCCTCAAGCTTCAACGACCGCCCCCGCCGCAGATAATACGGAAAAAGCATCGTTTGCATCAGATTTTTAATCATCCTGTTGGTTTTAGTTAAACAATCCCTGCCTCTGACAGGCAGTTTTCCTACCTTATAAAAAAACTTTCTGCCTTTAATCCTTTCTGAATCTGTCAATTCTGAAATGGCCGCCGTCTACGAAGATTCCCCAGCAATGAGAACTGTCTTCCATCTGATGATCGCGGTCTACAGACAGGTTAATCGGCACCGGAGCAATAAACCTGACGGCCTCGGGCTTTTGAACGACATGAACCGTATTGTCCATTCGCACGACAAAACAACTGCCGCATACATAGCTGAAAACAACCATCTGTTCCCGACCGTCCCGCCGCAGATAACCAAATGATAAGTCTGCCGGCGAAATGTCCGAAATCATATGGCGGTTTTCCAACTCGCTCCGGATAAGAGCAATAACGTCTCTGTCGCTGGCGGGATATTCCGGTTTCGGAAACAAAGCCGCCCACAAAGTTTTTATAAATCGCATAACAATAGATTTAGCGCGCAAAACAAAACGTTCCGCACAGGTTAATATATCCATAGTCTTAAAATCACAAACGCGATTAAGATAGGATATTTTGCCCCTGGTGTCAAATCCAAATATGCAGGTTACTTTTTAATCAGGCTCAAAATTACGTCGGCAGCGTTTTCGCTCGGCGTCTGTTCGCCCATGCCCAAAATGGCGCGGACTTTTCTAAAACCTTCTTTCTGCTTGTCATACCAGTCGCCGTGTTCCAGTATGTTTTTCATATAGCTCAGGATATTGCCGGAAATGCAGCGCTCCTGCAAAAGTTCGGGAATAATCTCCCGCCCCAGCAGAATATTGGACAGATTTACAAACTGAATATGCAGAAAATGCCGAACCAGCAGTGCCGAAAACGGCGAAACCTTATATGCGACGATATGCGGAATATCGGCAATCGCCAGTTCCAGCGCCACGGTTCCCGAGGCGGCGATTGCCGCTTCCGAAGCCACAAAGGCATTGTGCCGGTCTTCTTCGCTTTCCGCCACCAAAATCTCAAGCCCGCTGCCGCGCACCATTTCTTTAACCCGCTTGGCAACCGTCTTAACGGTCGGAACGACAAAATAAAAATTCCCGTCCGTTTGCTTCAGCTGACGCGCCGTTTCCAAAAAAACCGGCAGCAGGCGTGCAACCTCATTGTGCCTTGACCCCGGCAGCACCGTTATAATCCTCTTTTCCGGCGCAATGTCGAATTTTTTGCGAAAAGCCGCAGCATCGCCCCGCGTCACATTGCTTTCAATAACCGGATGCCCGACAAAAGTCGTCGGCAGATGATAAGGCGTAAAATACTTCGGTTCCTGCGGCAACAACGTCAGCAAATGGTCAACGTATTTATACATGGTTCTGGCACGTTTCTTTTTCCACGCCCAAACCTGCGGCGCCACATAATGCACCTGCGGAATGCCGGTTTTCTTTCTGCGCAGAGCCTTCTGTACCCGGGAGGCAAAACTCCAGCTGTCTATCGTAACCACCACGTCCGGCTGCACGCGGACGATGTCGTCGACCGTATTTCTGATATGGCGCAAGACTTTGGGAATGCTCGGGATAATCTCTGCCAGCCCCATAATTGCCAAATCGGAAATGTCAAACAACGGTTTCAGGCCTTCTTTTTCCATCAAATCGCCGCCGACGCCGGAAAACACGACGTTCCCGTCCGTTTTTTTCTTTAACGCGCGCATCAGCCGGGCCCCGAGCGCGTCGCCGGAAGGTTCCCCCGCTACCAGATAAATTTTCAGTTTTCTATTCGGCATAGTCACTGGGATCAACTCCTATTACAAAAAGTCCCTCTTTGTCGGCCAGCCGGACAACTTCTGCTTCATCGACAATCAATCCGTTGCCGGCATGGACGGCAATTCCGCGCAAGCCGCTTTCCTTGGCGCGCTTGACCGTTTGCAGACCGACGGTCGGCAGGTCAATGCGCATATCCTGCTGCGGCTTCCGCAGTTTAACCAGCACGCCGCCGGCACCCTTGCGTTTATAACCGCCGGAGCGGCGCAGCAATTCGTCCGTTCCCTCAATTCCCTCAACGGCCAGCACCAGCCCCTGCTGTACGACCGCCGCCTGCCCGACGTCAAGCTGCCCCAGAGCCAGCGCCACTTCGACACCGCGCCTGATATCCGCTTCAGCCTGTTTGTCCGGCCTGTTTTTGGTCAGACAGCCCTTTCTGACCAGCAATCCGCTCATAACCTCATGCACGCCGCGCACGGTCATGCCTTCGGCCTCAATTTCCCGAACCAAAGCCCGCAGAATACCGTCGTCTCCCAGCGCTTTGGCGCCGATTTTGGCAAAAAAGGCCGTCGTCCGCATGTCCGGAAGCAAATCAAAAAAACTCGGACGCTTGATAGTGCCAATCATAATCACTTCTTCGACCTTTTCGTCATGAAGCTTTTTGAAACCGGTTCCGGCCTGCCCGATGCGTATCCACAAATGCGGCACGCTGCCGTCAATCAAAGCCTTGTCGGCATTGCCTTCAATCGCCAAAACAAAAAAAGGCCGGTTGAGCTTTTGACAATGCTCAATCAGCATTTTCGGAATAGTTCCGCCCCCGGCAATAATTCCCAGTTTTTTGAAGTCAGAAGTCATAGTCTAAACCCGATTTTGAAATAAGGAACAATCAGCAGAAAAAGCGTCTGCCGACAAATGCCAAGGTCTCGGCAGACGCTTTCCCCCGTCTCTAGTCAGAAACCATAATCTTACGGCGTCCGCTTAAAGCTTCCTCAATAAAGGCAATCTGCTCCATGACCATGTCATTGTCTTTAAACTTCTCCTTGGCTTTTTCCAGACGGGTTTCAAAATTGTCTTCCTTGCCTTTGAAGATATACATGTAAGCATGGCTGATGGATTTGACGACTTTTTCCTCAAAACCGCTGCGTTTCAAACCGATGACGTTAAGACCGCGCAGTTTGCCGCGTTCACAGGTTACGATGCCGAAAGGAATAACGTCGCGGTCAACGCCGGTCATGCCGCCGATCATCGCCTTGCGGCCAATGCGGACAAACTGATGAACCGCACAGTTTCCGCCCAGAATAGCGCCGTCGCCGATACGGACATGTCCGCCGATAACCGCATTGTTGGTCATAATCACATTGTTGCCGACCACACAGTCATGCGCAACATGCGAGTTAATCATAAACATGCCGTCGTCGCCGACCGTCGTCGTAAAGTGCTCTTTCGGCGTTCCGGCATGCATGGTAACGTTCTCTCGGATAATGTTGCGCTTGCCGATAATCAGCTTGGCCTCTTCTTTAAATTCATTGCCGTGATCCTGCGGACCGGCTCCCAAAACGGCTCCCGGAAAAACAATCGTTCCTTCGCCGATGGTCGTGTCGCCCAAAATCGTCACATGAGCAATCAACTGAACGTTTTCGCCGATTTTCGCCTTGCCGCTGACGTAGCACAAAGGGCCGATCTTAGCGCTGGCGGCAATCTGGGCACCGTCTTCAACAACGGCGGAAGGATGAATATTGGACATTGTAACAAATTCCTTATATAAAGTTAAACCGAATAGACTGATAATAAGCTACCCGCTTTTAATTGCAATGTAAAAACACAATTCCCTACAAATTATTTCTTTTCTGCTGACTTCCGATGACAATCTTCTTTTTTGGCAAAAAAAGTCCTCCCCAAAGGGAGGACTTTTCGCATACAAACTCAGGTCTGCTTCCTTATTCCATAATCATGGCCGTAAATTCGGCCTCGGAAACAACTTGACCGTCAACCTTCGCCTCACCTCTGAAAACATAAACATTGCGGCGGGCTTTGATTTTCTCGACATGCATGCGCAGCTGATCGCCCGGCTTGACCGGCTTGCGGAACTTTACGCCGTCAATCGACATAAACAAAACGCCGGCCTTGTGTTCGGCATAGTCTTCCTTTGCGCAGGAAACTATTGCGCCAGCCGTCTGAGCCATGGCTTCAATCTGCAGAACGCCGGGCATAACCGGATTTCCGGGAAAATGTCCCTGGAAAAACTCTTCATTCATCGTTACATTCTTGATGCCGACGCCTTTTTCGCCCGGAACCTCGACCTCCAGACGATCCACCAGCAAAAACGGATACCGGTGCGGCAGCATGTTCATAATTTCTTCAATGCGGTAAGTCTTAACTTCAGACATTGTCTTCCTTTCTTAGTTCGTCACAAATGTTTATTTCTTGTCGTTTCTATCACCATTCGCCGCCTTTTGCAAGTAGGCTGTCTGGCGCATAAAATCCTTAATGCCGACCGCCGGATAACCCATCATGATTGCTCCGGGTTCCACATTGCGCATCAAACCGGACTGAGCGCCAATCTGAGCGCCGGAACCGATAGTCAGATGGTCGGCAAAGCCGGTCTGCCCGCCGCAGACGACATAATCGCCGAAAGTGCAGCTGCCGGCAATGCCCGTCTGGGCAACCACGACGCAGCCGCGGCCGAGCTTGTCGTTATGGGCAATCTGAACCAGATTGTCGATACGACAACCGTCGCCGATAACCGTATCGTCCAGAGCCCCTCTGTCCACGCACGAATTGGCGCCGATTTCGACGTCGTTGCCGATAATCACGCGGCCAACCTGAGGAATACGTTTATGCTGGCCGGCAACCATCAGGAAACCGAAACCGTCCGAACCGATTCTGGCGCCGTTGTAAATAAAGCAGTCATTGCCCATAATCGTATAGGAAACGCTTGCATTGGAACCGATGCGGCAGTTGTTGCCTATCTGACAGCCGCGATTGATAACCGCTCCGGCTTCCAAAATGCAGTTGTCGCCGATTTTGACGTTTTCACCGATAACCACATGGTCGGCAATGCTGCAGTTCTGCCCGATAATTGCCGACGGATGAATCCTTGCCGAGGAAGCGATGTCGGCGCGCGGCTGATATTCGGCATACAGGCGGGAATTAAGTTTAAGAAAAGCCAGTTTCGGATTGGCGCTTATCAGGACAATAACGTTTTCGGCCACGAACTGTGCCAGCTCCGCCGTCGTCACACAGGCCTCGGCCTTGATTTCGGCGCCCTTGGCCTTTGCTTTTTTGTCATAGAAAAAACAAATTTCGCCGGCGCCGGCCCTCTCCATCGTATTGATGTTGTTAACCGTCACGCCGGCCTTTTCCGCATTTTGCAGTTCGGCCTCGCATATCTCGGCCACCTGCTGCAACGTAAAAGGTCCGTTATTGATAAAAAAACTGGTGTCAACCATTATCCTGCTCCTTAATTTCCTCAGCTAAGAGAATAATAATATCTTTTGCCGAACGCGAAGCCCGCAACGGGAAAAACGGACGGCTGCACCGCTCCGAATTTTTCCCGATGCGAACACTTCCCAAACACCGGCATCCGCCGCTTACAGACGGCTGCCGAAGTTCAGGCGGAACGCCTGCGTTTCGTCATAATCTTCCTTAACAATCGGGAAGGCGATATCGACGTCAATCTGCCCCATCGGCGACTGCCATGTAAAACCGAAACCGGCAGCGACACGCGGGCTTGACGAATAATCGACGATAGCGCGGTCAATGTTGTCCGGCTTGCCGAGCATACCCATGTCAACAAAGGTGCGTCCCTTGATGCCCAGTTCGTCCAAACCGATCGGGAAAGACATTTCCGCACCGGAATAAACCATCCAGTTGCCGCCCAGCGCGTCTTTGGTGTATTTGTCACGGGCGCCGATACCTGCCGTGTCGAAACCGCGAAGGGTCGAACCGCCGAGATAATACCGCTGCGACAAACGAACGTTTTCATCGCCGTAACCTTCAATATAACCGGCATTGACAAACAGTTTGAACGTATAGTAGTCGGCCAGCGTATAATAGGTGTAAACCTTACCGTCAAAGCGGAGATATTTTTCATCGCCGCCTAAACCGGCAACATCGTTGCCGAATGACAGATAATAGCCCTCTTTCGGATTAATTGCGCTGTCGCGCTTGTCATAAACCAGCGTCTGTCCGATGGACGAAGCCGTAGAAGAACCGGCCTCTTCCTTAATGTAAACCGAAGCCAGCGAATCTACATTGCTGATTTTGTCCTGACGCAGCGTATAACGGGCATACTGCGACAAATCGTCGGTATAGTTCCAGCCCAGACGGATTCTGCCGCCGGTCGTTTCGCTGTCATAAGAACCCTCGTCCTGATAATCCTGCTCGGTTCTGAACAAATCGGCGCCCGCGCTCAGACGACGGCCGAGGAAATACGGCTCCGTAAAGCTGATGTTGTAATCCGACGTACGCTGCGATACACCGACGTCCAATCCCAGCTGCTGACCTTTGCCCTGGAAGTTGTTTTCGGTAACGCCGGCACGGATCAAAGCACCGTTAACCGTCGAATAACCAACGCCGACGTTAAAGTAGCCGGTCGATTTTTCTTCGACCTTAACGTCAATGTCCGCTTTGTTTTCGTCATCGGTCGGCACCGTATTGATATCTACCTTGCTGAAATAGTCCAGATTCTCGATATTCTTGCGCGAAGCCCTGATTTTGGCAGGGTTAAAGGCGTCGCCCTCGTCAATGCGGAACTCGCGGCGGATAACTTCGTCATGCGTGCGCGTGTTGCCGTGAATGTTGATGCGGTCAACGAAAATCCGGTCGCCTTCGCGAACGTCAAAGGTAACGTCAAGCTCGCCGGTGCGCGTGTTTTTCTGCAGATTCGGCACCACGTCGACAAAGGCAAAGCCCTTCTTGCCCAACTCGTCGGTAATCGCATAAACCGATTTTTCAACGAGTTCGGCATTGTACCAATCGCCTTTTTTGAACAAAACTTCGTCATACAGCGGCTTGACCTGAACATCGGAAATCTGCGAATTAACCGTAACATTGTCAATCTTGTAACGCTTGCCCTCGTCAACGACAAAAGTCAGCACAAAAGACTTTTTGTCGGGACTGAGTTCGGCAATCGCCGAAACGACGCGGAAATCGGCATAGCCGCGTTTCAAATAAAAGCGGCGCAGAAGCTCTTTGTCATAATTGGTCTTTTCCGGATCATAATTTTCGGCGCTTGAGAAAATGCGGTACCAGCGGCTTTCCTTACTCATTATTTCGCCGGCCAGATCCTCGTCGGAATAATGCAGATTGCCGACAAAGTTAACCTTGGTAATTGCGGCCGAAGGACCTTCGTCAATTTCATAAATCAAATCGACGCGGTTCTGATCGCGGCGGATAATCTTCGGCTCAACCACGACGGCATAACGGCCGGAACGCTTGTAGACCTCCAGAATGCGCTGCACGTCTTCCTGCACCTTGGCTCGGTTGTAAATGGAACCGGCGGCAAGCTGCACTTCCGATTCGAGCAGACTGTCGTCCACCTTGTCGTTGCCGTCAAAAACCCGTTTGTTGACAATCGGATTCTCCATAACCCGTATCATCAGCGTCCCGTCAGGAGAAATATTAAAGACCACGTCATTAAACAGACCCGTGGCATACAGCTGTTTCAGCGAGCTGTCGAGTTTTTCCTGACTTACGTTCTGCCCTTTTTTAATGTCCAGATACGACGCGACGGTTTCCGGCTCCACTCGTTCAAGACCCTTTACCGCTATCTGCCGGACATAGACGTCGGCGGCCGAAACCTCATGACTCAGAAACAGTGCAAACAGGCAAGTCCCAAAATACAGTTTTTTCATTATTCAATATTCCTCAACAATACCGATCGGCCTTTGTCAGGCAAACCAGCGGTGAAACAAACGGACAAAATCGTTCCAGGTTGCAAAAATCATCAATGCGATAATCAGGCTGAAACCAACCTTGAACAAAGCGTCCTTGATTTGGGTGTTAATTTCTTTTCCGACTGCAATTTCGGCCAGATAGATAACGATATGGCCGCCGTCCAGAACCGGAATCGGAAACAGGTTAATCAGACCGAGGTTAATCGACAGCAGCGCCATAAAGACCACCAGATCCAAAATTCCGTTCTGTTTGGAAATGTCTCCCGACATTTCGGCAATGCGGATAATGCCGCCGATTTCTTCGCCGCTGCGCTTGCCGGTAATCATCTGTCCGACACCGCGCAAAGTCGCTTCCGTCACATTCCAGGCTTCCATAAACGCCTCGTTTAAAGACTGCGGCAGCGAAAGCTTCTCATGGTCAAGCTCAATAACGTTGACCGACTTAACGCCGAGCATCGGCCGTTTGGTCATTTCGCCGTTAGCTTCGGGAACTTCCATTTCGATCAGCGGAAACTGCAAACGAATTTCCCGGCCGTCACGCAGAAGCTCAACCACAACCTCGTTGCCGACCGTCAAATCGACTTCCTTGCGAATGTCGTCAAAGCTGTCAATTTTGTTGCCGTTGATGGTCAAAATCCGGTCATTGGCAACAATGCCGGCCTTAGCCGCCGCCGAATTTTCAAAAACTTCACCGACCACCGGCGGAAAGTTGATTTTGCCCAAAAAGAAAAAAATGCCGGCAAAAATCAAAATTGCAAACAAATAGTTAGACACCGGTCCTGCCAGCGCGATAACCAGCTTCTTTGCCGGGCTTTGATACTGAAAAGTAAATTTCTTCTCTTCCTCGCTGAGTTCGGATGCTTTGCCGTCACCGGCCGACGACGCATCGTCGTCTCCCAGAAACTGACAGTAACCGCCCAGCGGAACCGCGGCGATTTTCCAGTAAGTTCCCTGCTTGTCCCTGCATCCCCACAGTTCCTTGCCAAAACCGATGGAAAAGACGTCAACCTTGACGCCGCACATCCTTGCAACCGCAAAATGCCCCAGTTCATGCACAAAAACCAGAATGCCGAGAACAACGACAAACGGGACGACATAATAAACAGCGTTAATCAGCCAATCCATTTCTTCTTACCTAACCTCAAACAACATCAAACCGAATTTGAACCACAAAGCGACCAGCGGCGCCGTGAAAATCAGACCATCCACCCGGTCAAACACGCCGCCGTGCCCGGGAATCAGATTGCTGGAATCTTTAATGCCGATACTGCGCTTGATATAAGATTCGACCAAATCGCCGATTTGCGCGATTACGGCGATAACGCCGCCGAAAACGGCATAAAACAGCGCATTGGCATGCAGGCTGAACAAATGGGAAAACACAACGCTCGCCGCAACCGAAAAGACTACGCCGCCGATTAATCCCGACCAGGTTTTGTTCGGACTGATTTTCGGTGCCAGTTTCGGCCCTTTGAGATTGCAGCCGACGACATAACCGCCGATGTCAACGCACCAGACCATTATCAGAAACCACAGCGTCGTTACAAAGCCGACGGTGCCAAACAGCCAGATAAGCGACCCGATGCCGACGGAAATATAAGGCACGCCGAGTGTCAACAGATTACGGCGTTCTTCGCCGCGGGCCTTAAACCAGACCAGCAATGACGCACCGGCGACAACCGCCGCGACGGCTGCCGGACAATTCAACAGAACGGCCGCCGACAGGGAGGCCGTGTAAGCCGTCGCATAAAAAGGCGCGTTTCTGTTGGGAACCATATGTGCCCATTCCCAGGAAAGCATTGCGCCGAAAACCAAAGCCAGAACATTAATCCACGGGCTGCCGGCATAAATGAGGGCTATTGTCAGGGGAGCAAGAACCAGCGCCGTTGCCACACGCTTAAACAATGAACTTTTTTTAGGCTTTTCCATATCTTCTCTCCCTCATATTGAAGTTCTTAATAATATCCTCAAGCAGCTTTTTGTTGAAATCCGGCCACAGCACATCGGTAAAGAAAAATTCCGCATAAGCAATCTGCCACAGAAGATAATTGCTGATGCGCTGCTCGCCGCTGGTTCGGATAACCAGATCCGGGTCCGGCATGTCTTTGGTGTAGAGCATATCAGAAAACAACTTAACATCAACATCATTCAGCGAAATATCACCCTCTTTTACAAGCGCCGCCGTCTTTTTGACCGCGTTGACGATTTCCTGACGGGAACCGTAACTCAGGGCTATACAAAGCGTCATCCCCGTATTGCGCAGCGTATCGGCCTCAATTTCCGCCATTTTCCTGGCAATGTCGGCATCAAGCATTTCCCTTTCGCCGATAAAACGGATGCGAACGTTGTTTTGCTGAACTTCTTTCAAATCGCTTTGCAGATAGTCGCGCAACAGTCCCATCAGCGTTTTAACCTCATCCTCGCTGCGATTCCAGTTTTCGGTCGAAAAAGCGTACAGCGTCAGATATTTGATGCCGAGTTCTCCGGCGGCGCGGGTAATTTCCTTAACAACTTCGGCGCCCTTTCTGTGTCCCATGGACCGAGGCAGTCCGCGTCTGGCAGCCCAGCGCCCGTTGCCGTCCATAATAATGGCCAAATGCTCTAATTTATTGTTTTCCTTTGTCAAAACCATAGCCCTGTTTTACTTTGACAGAAATAAATCATTTTAGAGAGATGTCTGGATTGATTTTGCGGGAAAGAAAAATTCCACAGCATCGAAGCCCTTGAATTTTTACCCCGGAAAAATCGCTCCGGATACTCTGTAAAACGGTTTTAGACCTGCATGATGTCCTTTTCTTTAACGGCAAAAGCCTCTTCCATCTTTTTGATGGTCTCGTCAGTCAGCTTCTGGATTTCGTTCTCATATCTTTTTTCTTCGTCTTCCGAAATCTCGTTGTCTTTCTTCAGCTTTTTAATGCCGTCGAGCGCATCGCGGCGCACGTTGCGAACCGCAACCTTGCCCTGCTCGGCATACTTGCCGGCAATTTTGACCAGTTCCTTGCGGCGCTCTTCGGAAAGCGGCGGAATGGGAATGCGGATAAGCTGTCCGTCGGAAGCCGGATTAAGCCCGAGTTCCGATTCCCGCAACGCCTTTTCAACGCTCTTGGCCAAACCTCTGTCCCACACGCTGACCGACAGCGTGCGGGCGTCCGGAACCGAAATGGTGCCGATTTGCGACAGCGGCGTCATTGAACCGTAGGCCTCGACCAGAATGCCGTCCAGCAGGCTGGCGTGCGCCCGGCCGGCACGCAGGCCGCCGAAATCGGCTTTCAGCGATTCCAGGCTCTTTTCCATGCGGGTCTTAGCGTCGTTTTTAATTTCGTTATAATCTGCCATTGTTTTATACCTCTTTCTTGATAATTGTAAACTTTCCGCGGCCGCAGACGGCATCGGCCAGCGAACTTTCGCCGGTCTGGGCAAAAACCACAATCGGAATATTGTTTTCGCGTGCCAGCGCCACCGCCGCCGTATCCATAACCTTCAGCTGGCGGGCAATAACCTCGTCGTAAGTGACTTCGGCAAACTTTCTGGCTTTTTCGTTCTGCTTGGGGTCGCTGTCATAAACGCCGTCGACCTGTGTCGCCTTCAAAAGCGCGTCGCACTGCATCTCGGATGCCCGCAGCGCGGCGCCGGTATCCGTAGTGAAATAAGGATTTCCCGTGCCGCCGGCAAAAATAATGACCCGTCCTTTTTCCAAATGGCGCACCGCCCGACGGTAAATGTAATCTTCGCATACGGCCGGAATATGAATGCCTGACATAACCCTTGCCGAAACGCCGATTTTCTCCAAAGCACTTTGTACATAAAGGGCGTTCATAACCGTCGCCAGCATGCCGACCTGATCGGCCACCGTTCGGTTCATGCCCTTGGAAGCTTCCTTGGCACCGCGGAAAATATTGCCGCCGCCGACCACTACGCAGATTTCGACACCGTTGTCGTGTACGTCTTTAATCTGCCGCGCCAAAGCATCAATGACCTCGGCCGACATTCCGAAACTTTTATCGCCCATCAGGCCCTCGCCGGAAAGTTTAAGCAGTATGCGCTTGTATTTTGGATCCATCAGTTCCTCGCGATTTGACTATATAGTTACCGCGTATATTATCCGAATAATCCGCTTTGTCATCAATATTTTTACAGTTTTCGGCAAAAAAGTTAGGCGCGCGCCGCCACAATTCACAAGCCGCCATTTTTTAAATTGCAAAAAAGGCGCGTTGAGTTTAAGAATAAACCATACTTTAATTATATCGGACGTTTTATCATGACAATTCACACCGTTTTATTCCTCTGTGCCCTCGGCGGCTATCTGCTCGGCTCCATTCCCTTCGGCCTGGTTCTGACCCGCATGGCCGGCTACGACGACATCCGCAAAATCGGCTCCGGCAACATCGGCGCCACCAACGTTCTGCGCACCGGCAACAAAACCCTGGCGCTGCTTACCGTTATTCTCGACGCGTTTAAAGCCGGCTTCGCCGCCTGGCTGGCATACCGCTTCGTACCAGCTGCCGATTATGTTTTTTTCGGCCTGTTTACCAAGCTTAACGTCGTCGCGTCGCTGCTTGCCGGCACTGTCGGCGTTCTCGGCCACAATTTTCCGGTCTGGCTCGGTTTCAAAGGCGGCAAAGGCGTTGCCTCGGCATTCGGTTTCATCGTCGTTACCAACTGGCACGTCGGCCTGCTTGCACTGGGTGTCTGGCTGGTAATGGCCTTTCTGTTCCGCTATTCTTCGCTGGCGGCCCTTACCGCGGCGGTTTCGGTTCCGGTCTTCTCCTTTTTCATGGTCGAACCGGTTTACGCTCTCTTTTACAGCTTCATCGCCGTGCTGGTCGTCATCCGCCATCACGCCAATATCCGGCGCTTGTTCAGAGGCGAAGAAAGCAAAATAACCTTTAAGAAGAAATAGCCTTGGCCGCCACGGATACGGAAATTCTCGCCCGGCTCCGCCTGATTAACACCGACGGCATCGGGCCGGTTACCTTTTACAAACTGCTGAAAACATGCCGCAGTGCCGAAAACGCTTTGCGCAGCCTGCCGCCGAAATTTCATCCTGCCCCGCTTGCCGCCGCCGAACGCGAAATTTCTCTGGCCCGCGCCAAAGGCATTAAAATTTTGGCCTTCGACAATCCCGAATATCCGCAGAAACTGCGCGAACTGGAAGACGCGCCCCCTTTTCTTTACGTCAAAGGCCGCACCGACATCCTCAATCGGTCGCCGGCCGTTTCCGTCGTCGGCGCGCGCAACGCTTCGATTAACGGCCGCAAACTGGCCTCCCGGATTGCCTACGATCTGACCGGCGCCGGCGTTCTGATTGTCTCCGGCATGGCGCGGGGCATTGACGCGGCTTCGCACAAAGGCGCCATGTATGCGCTTGAACAAAACGGGCCGACGGTGGCGGTGCTCGGAACCGGCGCGGACATCGTTTACCCGGCAGAAAATTTTTCCCTTTATGAGCAGATTGCCGCGCAGGGCGCCGTCATTTCCGAATTTCCGCTCGGCACCGAAGCGCAAAGCGGCAACTTTCCGCGCCGCAACCGCATAGTCTCTGCGCTGGCCGACGCTGTCCTTGTCGTCGAAGCCGGCATTCATTCCGGCTCGCTGATAACTGCCCGGCTGGCATTGGAACAGGGACGCGACGTTTTTGCGGTGCCCGGTTCGCCGGTCGAAGCCCGCGCCGCCGGTCCCAACAAACTTATCCGCGACGGCGCTTTTCTGGCCGAGGGCGCCGAAGATATCCTCAACGGCCTGAACCTCGCCCGCTGCCGGAAAATAAAGCCGCCGCTGCCGGTTGCCGCGGAAGATTTATTTGCAAAACCGCTTGACAAAGTCGAAAATAATGTCGATATTCCTCAACAGCCGGACCAGACGGAGAAAAAGCCCAAAGTCATCGACTTTCTTACCGCGGAAGGCGTTTATGTCGATGAAATCATCCGCGCCACGGGGTTGGAACCCGCCGCGGTTTCCCTTGAGCTTTTGGAACTCGAAATGGCCGGCAGGATTGAGCGCCAAGTCGGCAACAAAGTGGCATTAATCAAACGAGCAAAGAAAGACGCAATATGAAATTAGTTATCGTTGAGTCCCCGGCCAAAGCCAAAACCATCAACAAATATCTCGGCTCCGATTATAAGGTTCTGGCCAGTTTCGGCCACATTCGCGATTTGCCCAGCAAGGACGGCTCCGTCAACCCGGACGACGGTTTCGCCATGACCTGGGAGCTCAGCGCCGGCGGCAAAAAACGCCTCAACGACATCATCGTCGCGCTCAAGGACTGCGACACGATTGTCCTCGCATCCGACCCGGATAGAGAAGGAGAAGCGATAGCCTGGCACATTCTTGAAGAACTGACCGCCCGCAAGAAAATCAAAGACAAGAAAATCGAACGCGTCGTCTTTCACGAAATTACCAAATCCGCCGTTACCGAAGCCATTAAAAATCCCCGCCAGATTGACGACAATCTGGTTTCCGCCTACATGGCCCGCCGTGCGCTCGACTATCTGGTCGGCTTTACGCTCTCGCCGGTGCTGTGGCGCAAGCTTCCCGGTTCCAAGTCGGCCGGCCGCGTTCAGTCGGTCGCCCTTCGTCTGATTTGCGACCGCGAAAACGAAATTGAAAAATTCAAACCCGAAGAATACTGGACGGTCGACGTTGACCTCATTACCAAAACCCAGGCGCTGATTCGCTCGCACCTGATAACCCTCGACGGCAAAAAGCTCGAAAAATTCGACCTCAACACCGAGGCTAAGGCCATGGATGCCAAAGCCAAAATCGAAGCGCAGGAATTCCATGTTTCCAACGTCGAACGCAAAAAGGCCAACCGTTATCCGGCACCGCCGTTTACCACCTCCACCCTGCAGCAGGAAGCGGCCAGAAAGTTAAGGTTCAGCGCGAAGAAAACCATGCAGGTGGCGCAAAAACTGTATGAAGACGGTTTTATAACCTATATGCGTACCGACGCCGTCAACCTCTCGCAGGAAGCCATTGCCGCCTGCCGTGAAGTAATCGTCAGGTATTTCGGCGAAGCCTACCTGCCCAAAACCGCCAAGGAATACAAAACCAAATCAAAGAATGCGCAGGAAGCGCACGAAGCCATTCGTCCGGCACATGTTTCCGACACGCCCAAAAAACTGGAAGTCAAGCTCGATTCTGACGCGCACAAGCTTTATGAGCTTATCTGGAAACGCACCGTTGCCTGCCAGATGAACCCGGCCGTACTGGACAAGGTCGTTATCGACTCGACCTCCGCCGACGAAAAAATCATCCTCCGCGCTACCGGACAGGTCATAGATTTCGACGGTTTCCTGAAACTTTATCAGGAAAGCAAGGACGACAGCGACGACGATGACGAGAACCGCATACTGCCGAACGTCGAAAACGGCGAAAACGTCAGCAAGGGCGACATTATTCCCGAACAGCACTTTACCACGCCGCCGCCGCGCTTTACCGAAGCGAGTCTGGTCAAAAAGCTTGAGGAACTCGGCATCGGCCGCCCGTCGACCTATGCCTCGATTATCGCCGTGCTTCAGGAACGCAAATACGTCCGCGTCGAAAAGCTGCGTTTCATTCCCGAAGACCGCGGCCGCATCGTAACCGTATTTCTCGAAAACTTCTTCAAAAAATATGTCGAATATGACTTTACCGCCCAGTTGGAAGAATATCTGGATGACGTGTCCGCCGGCGAAATGGAATGGAAAAAGCTTTTGGGCGGTTTCTGGGTCAAATTCATCAAAAACATTGATGCCGTCAAACCGCTGCAAATCAGCGAAGTAATCGAAAAAATCGACGAAGTTCTGTCCTATCACCTCTTTCCGCCGCGCGAAGACGGTTCCGATCCGCGCGTTTGCCCCGAGTGCGGCAAAGGCCGCCTTTCGGTCAAACTGGGAAAATTCGGCGCTTTTCTGGGCTGCTCCAACTATCCGGAATGCAAATACACCAAACCGTTGACCGACGTCAAGGAAGAGGAAATGAAAGACACGCCGCGCCCGGCTAATCCGGAAGACAAGGTTCTCGGCGAAATGAACAGCCTGAAGGTTTACCTCAAAAAAGGCCCTTACGGCTATTATGTCCAGCTCGGCGAAGACGCCACCGCCACAACCGAAAAACCCAGACGCAGTTCCCTGCCGAAATTTCTGAAACCTGAAGACGTTACTTTAGAACAGGCGTCTACCCTGTTGAGTTTGCCTAAACAACTCGGCAACGGCATTGAGGTCAACATCGGCAAATTCGGCCAGTATCTGAAACAGGGCGGCAAATCAAAATCGCTGACCGGCAACGACAACATCTTCAACATCACGCTGGAACGCGCCGAAGAAATTCTCAAAGGCGTTGCCGAACGTCCGGCCGGAAAAATTCTCGGGCAGCATCCGAAAGACAAAGCCGACATTACTTTAAATTCGGGACGTTACGGTCCTTACCTCAAGTGGGGCAGAAACAATTACGCCATTCCGAAAGAGTATCGCGACAAAGAACTGACACTTGACGATGCACTGAAAATAATCAGCGCTAAAAAATAAAACAAACCCCTCGTCCGAGGGGTTTGTTTTTTCAGTTGAAATGATTCTTTTTGGCCAGATGTTTTTCCCTAAACCTCTTTCGCTGGCTTTTCAACGGCAACAGACAGGTCACGGCAGCCAGCAGATGACGTTTCAGCTTCTTCAGCAGTCCGCCGAGATATATTTTTGAACAATACCATTTCAGGCTGGTCGACAGGCTCAACCGCACATTGTGCAAAGCCCGGTCAAAAAGTTCCGCTTCTCCCTGCCATTCACAGGCCGGATTACGGTAAAACGTAACTTTGGTTATGCCGGCGGCCGGCTCCTCCTCGCGATAGCCGGTTTTGACCGCAGACAGACTGATATAAAGCAAATCCGTCTCTTTGCCGGCAAAGGCTTCCGTCATCGCGCGATAGCTCCGAATGATTTCCGCATCGTCCCAAATCTCGTCTTCGGCGCAATGAACCAGCAAAATCCGCCGCGCCGCGGCAATTTTATTTTTGAGTCTGGCAATCCGGCGGTCATATTTTGCCTTCACGGCAGGATAACACTCATGAATACTGCGGCCGGTATCAAAATCATGCGCGGAATATATGCCGGTCGCCAAATCGTCCACTTCGTCAAAACGAGGCTGTTTCGAACGCAGACGCAAATTCTTTTCGAGCAGAAAATCTTTAAAATCCGTTTGCAGCAGCTTTTCAACCACGTCGGGATTTTTAATGTAAATCCAGTCGAACGGAAACGATTCATACTGAAGGTGCAAACGCCGCAGATTGAAAGAACACTTGCATTTGCTGCCGATGGGAATAATCAAATCATATGTCTTCTTCATTAAAAAAATCTCCGACAAAATTGGGCAAATAATATCCTATCCCCATAAAATGTCAAAGATTTTCCAGTTCCGCCTCAAACCGACGGTTGACTCCGCCGGACATTAGACTATTCTGACAGACAGACAAATAATGACAGGCAACCATGACAAACGATAACAAACAACCGGGCTATATCCTGAAAAAACACATCGTCAAATTTCTGACTTTCTGGATCTTTCCCGAGATTCTGCGCAAATATGCCGCCCGTCGCCTGCGTTGGCGCCTCGGCATCGGCGCCCAGCCCGAAACGCTGGCTGAACGTCTGAATTATCAGCGTCACATAAAACAGGCACGCAAAGAAGCCGCAACAAAAAACATCTTCGCCTATCGGATCGTTTCTCTCGGCAGCGACTGTTTCAGCCGTACGATTCCGACCCTGTGGGGTGTCAAACCACGTAAAAGACAAGGAGAACCGGGCTGCCCGTTTGACCTCAGCACCAATTTTCTAAGCGGAATCGTCCGCAATATTGAAGAAGACTTCGCAAACTATTTTAATACGCTGCATTTCAACGGACGCTTTTGGGAAATCGCGCGCAGCAACACCGTTTTCAGCCACGAAAACGACTGCGGACCGAATGATGAAAACACCATCCGCAAAAGGTTTTCAGGACGTATCGACAACTTTCGCTGCGCACTGGCGGATGTCAGGCCGGCTTTGTTCGTCCATCACTTTATCCGAGGATTGAACGACGCGACTCCCGATGAAACGGCAAAATTGCTAAACCGCCTCTGGCAGTTGCTGAACGACAAACGCTGCGGACTGCCGTTCCGGCTGCTGGTTGTCGACCATTGCAATTATATTCCCGCCACCGAACTCATTCCCCAAATCTGCCTTTTCGCTCCGGATTACCTGCCGGACGATTACCTTTGGAATTACCCCGAATTCGAATTCTCCGCGGCCGGCCTGCGCTTTGAAACGGAATTTATCGAGATTTCCCAACATCTCATTCGACTAATGCTTCAGTCCTCTGCAGATTGACAAAAAAATGTATTGACACACAAATAGTACAAAAACGGAAAGAATACAATTCAAAATTGTTGATTGGTCGTCATTTTTTTCCTTAAATATAAAAAACAAAGGAAAAAAGATGCCAAAACATATTCTGCCTCCCAATCCGCGCGGTCATAAGCTTCCCTCAAAACAAGCCGCAAGTTACAAGATAAGAAAACATATTGTAAAAATACTTACTTTCTGGATTTTCATCCCTCCATTGCGCAAACAAATTCAGCGTAACCTGCGCTACTGGTTTGGCATAGATTTAAAACCGGAAAGTTTTGCCGAACGACACCGTTACCTGCAGGCTCAAAGGAAAAGCCTGCAACATTTTGCCCATACAGATCTTTTTTCTTACCACATCGTTTCGCTGGGTTGTGATTGTTTCTGCCGAACAATTCCCACTTTATGGGGACTAAAGCCGCGTAAGAATCAGGGAGAACTCGGATACCCGTTTGACCTCAGCAACAACGCCCTGCCCGGCATTCTGAAAAATCTTCGCGAAGATTTTTCAGAATATTTTACCAATATGTACTTTAACGGAAAACATTGGTATCTTCCGCAAAGTGACTCTCTCTTCTGTCATGAAGACGACTGCGGACAAAATGACGACGATAAAATCCGTGAACGATTTACCCGCCGTATCAAAAACTTTCAAAACGTAATCGGCCACGACGTTCCGATACTCTTTATCAATCGTTATTGTCCGGCTTCAAACCTGACCAAAGAAAAAGCCGTTGATTTATATAATGAATTATTTGAAATCCTTCTCAAAAAAAGAAAAAATAAACCGTTCAAACTGTTGATTATTGACTATCAACGACAATTGCCGCAGAAAAATCTCAATTCTGAAATTTACATTCTGGCCCCGGATTATCTGCCCGAAACCTACGTCTGGAATTACCCCGAATATCGAATGTCTGCGGCCGGCCTGCGCTTTGAAACGGAATTTATCGAGATTTCCCAAAAACTGATTAACCAAATGAAAACAGACAAAAAATCAGCCCCCGAACCGGCTGTATCTGCCGACTGAAAATTTGGCAACAGTTAAGGTTTTACGGCATTTTGTGACTTTGGCATCTTTCTTTAATATAATTAACCAGTTCTCTCAAATCGCTTTCTGACAACGGCAGCTCAAAATCAGTATTCTGCATCTTCAAAAACATTGTCGAAATCGTTCGTCCGTTGACAACGGTTTTTTCGTTACAGCCGGTTCCGATACAGATACCCAGCCGATCATACAACACATGTAAATTTTTCGTATCTCCCGGATCAATGTCAAAAGCTTGCAGCGAAATAAGCACATAAATGCCATTGCAGCTGGTTGCCACCCATTTCCAGTTTCGCAAATCATATGCCGTTTTAAAACGTCCGCTTCCGTATCTGGAAAGTCCCTGCCCGCCGGCATACGGTCGGTTGTCATAACTTTTTCCGTCAGCCTTATAAAAAAGCGGCCTGCCTTCTTCGTCTTTCTGCCGCGCCAGAAAATCAATTATCTTTTTTCTTTCTTCTTCCCGCCGGTTATTATATTCAGACTTTATTTCCGCAAATGTCATCTTTGACAGCATCTCATATCCCCCCCGATATGCCAAACCGCTTAATATCGCCATTTTACCACCAACAAACGCGCAAATCTACAGAAATTTACCCCACCGGCAGCCGCCCCTCATATCAAAAACAAAACTTACCGACACAACAAAAAACCGGTTTTTCCAAAAAGCAATCGCGGCAATTTCTCTTTAAAAAAGAAACGGCTAAAAATCCAAAACCGCCCGGCGTGCTGCATTCGCTGCCGCTTGTTCGCCGGTAACAACTCGGCACAGCACCATTAAAAAAACCGCCTAAATGGCGGTTTTTTTAATGGTGCTCGGGGACGGGATCGAACCGCCGACACGAGGATTTTCAGTCCTCTGCTCTACCAACTGAGCTACCCGAGCATCAACTGACGAAAAGGTTTATAATTCATATTTTTCCGCTTGTCCAGCAGAAAATTAAATTTTTAATATTTTTTTATCAGTTATTGCATATCCGTCCCTGCCATAAAGCGTTTGCCAACAGTTTCGTTCGGTCCGGATGCGTCTTTCTGAAGGTGCGATATCGGCGGTAAACAGTTTCTTCCGCCGCCAGCGCCCGCTCGTTGTTCCGTCTTGCCGCGACAATGCTCTTTAATGTCAGCTGGCTTTTGCCAAGCGCTTCAATATCGGCAAACAGTCCGCGGTCAAAATCACCGTCGTCCAACACCCGGCGATGCGTCTTCAACACTCTGGCAATATGCCGGCGGGTCAGCCCCTTGATATATTTCTGAACTTCTCCCGGTTGTCTTTCATAATCGCCGATACCGGTCAGCGTGCTTCGCGGCGCGGAAACATCCGGCGCCGTATCGTCATAAACAGGCAAAACATAATTTAATACCGCTGCGGCATTGATATCGACAGCCAGCCGTCCGACAACATCATCCGTCAGGCTGCGGAAAACTTCCTGTCCCCACCGCAACTCGCTGACCAACTGCCGATAGTCTTCCTGATGATAAATCGAAAAATCTTCCGCCGTATCGGATTCCAGACGTTTTTTATTCTCAATGGCGCTGATTTCCATTTTGCGCAAACCTTTGTCAAAGAGCTTCAGCGCATTACGCTTTTCCAAACTCTGCGGCAAAGCGGCCAACTCGTCGACAGCCTCATATCTGATACCGCGGGAAGACAGCAAAACGACCTGATTCTCGCCCAGATTACGGTCAAAGGCATTAAACAGCATATGCAGAGAACTGAACGTAAAATCATCCCAGAACCCTTCCGGCTTAAACTCTCTCACGACTTTCCTGTCAACCGGTGTATCGTTCAATTCTATGTCATAATAGCTCTTTACCACGGCCGCAATGTCAAGAACTTCCGCGGCAAAATCCAAAACGGCTTTTTTCTTTTCCCAATCTCCGGACATATCGGCATATTCTGCCGGACGCCAGCTTTCGGCAAACTCATCGTCCTCGTCTTCGTCATCGAAACTTCTGTCCTCCAGCTCATTCAGCAAAACGCCCGTTTCATACAAATCATTGTCCACGGCTCTTATAATCTGAGCAATCATCTTTTCGACGTCTTCGGCCAGTGCCCCGCTGATGTTTTCGGCATTTTCATAATTGTCCCAGTACTCTTCCGGCGACCCCGGTTTAAAAAGCGGCCTATCCGCAGCAAAACTGCCGACATTGTCAACTTCGGCAAAAATTTTTTTCAAATCATAATGCTCCGGAATCTCAAAATCTGCGTTTCTGATACCCAAATGCTGATTCAGGCGGCTGTTTCTCTCCAGTCTGAAATAGGTTTCGTCGCTCATTACGTTGTCAAAATCGGCAGCCGCTGCCCGGGCCGCATCCTGATTACGATAGTAAAGATAAAAGTCGGCACGATTTCTGGCGACGATCTGCGTAAACTGATTCGTAAATTCGGCTACCGTTTTCCTTACCGGTTCGCTCCGCACATCCCAGCTGCATTCTTTTTGCAAAAGCTTCGCCACCTCGGCGGCAACTTTCTTTTCGCTGACAAATCCCGGCATTTTGGAAAAATTTTCCGCGGCATCGGCCAATACCGAACGCACGCCCTCCACGTCGGAAACATTGATAACGCCACCGCGGCGGATAACCGTACGCATCATTCGTTCGGCCAGACGCGTCTCCAAAAATTCGTTCATCATTCCAGAAAAAATTTCATCCTGCATCTCTCCTGCAAACGCCGCCGACAAAACCATGCCCCGATTCAGCCAATAGCGGTCAAACTCGCTGCCGCTCTTCGCAACCCAGTCGGAAACGGCGTTAACATCTTTGGCGAAATCCCCATTGCCCGGATTAAACAAAACCCGAGCCCGGACAAAATCTTCGTTGCCCTCCCCTTGTTCGGCTATTTCGCGGTACAGATGATAAAACGCCTCCGCAGCGGGAAAAGCCCCTTGCGGGCTGTCATCGGGAACGGATACTCGAAAACCGCAGTTTCGGTTAAGCTCGGCCGCCGCCAGTTTTAACGCCGGATAAAGCTCGGCAACCTCCCGCGCCGAACGCCAATACCACATGTCCCGGCCTTTTTCAATCTGCAGTCCGTCCATCATAACGCCCGCCGTATTGACAAAAGTCTTAATAAAATTAATCCGCACCGAATTGTCAGCCATAAAAAAACGCCCTTTCGCATATTATGCCAAAATATAAACAAAAGAGCGTTTTTTGTCAAATATTATTAACCGTCCTACGTTTTAAGGTTAACAACCGTCTGCGTCATCTCGTTAGCCGTGGTAAAAGCCGTACCGTTAAGGTTATAAGCTCGCTGCACCACAATCAGATTGGAAAATTCCTTAGACGGATCAACGTTCGACCCCTCCAGCGATTCGGAGCGAAAGGCCGTATTGTCGTTGGTCGTCGAATCAACGACAAAAAAGCTTTCGCCGACATCGTTGGATACTTCAAAAAGCGTTCCGCTTATCGGAATAAGATTTTCCGGCGCCGAAAAACCGACCAACGCCAGTTTTCCGCTGGCAAGCGTTTCGCCGTTGGTATATTTGGATTGAATGACGCCGCCGCTGTCAATGTACGAATACTGATAGTCGCCCCCGACACGCCCGTCCTGGGAAACATTGACGATTTCGGAACTTCCGGCATATTGCGTCATATGCGAAATATCCATCGCCACCGTACTTGCGGTTCCGTCCGGCCAGGTAACGCTGACGTCAAAGGTCTTCGGCGACAGAATCCCGCCTTTTTCGTCAAAGACCACTTCCAGCGGTTCAGCTGTCGTTACCGTTCCGCCTTCCATGTTAAAAGTCACGTTCCAGACATTATTCTGCCCCTCGGCTTTCTGAAACAGCATATTAACGGTTTTTTCCTGATTGTTTTCGCCGTAAAAGGTCAGGCCGTAACTGCTGTTGTCCACATCCGCAGGCACATTGGCGCTGATTTCCATCTGAGAGGTGGGCACCGCCGGAATTTTGTCCGGATATTGAATCGTCAGGTTTGACAAATCGGAAGCAAAGGTGCCGTCCTCATTGGCTGCAAAACCCTGAACATAATAACCGCTGGAGTTAACCAGATAGGTTGTGCCGTTTTCGCTGCGGGTGGTAAAATCGCCGGCCCGGGAATAATATGTCTGGTTAAGGGAATTTTTTACCACAAAAAAAGCATTGTCGCCGGCCTCAATCGCCACGTCAAACGGATTTCCCGTCGCCGAAATCGTTCCCGCCCTGGTAATGCTGGTGCGATCATAATACCCTACGCCGTCAATATCCACGCGCGACGACGACAAGCCGCTTGAGTTGCTCTTAACCAGCGGCTGAGACCCCAGCAGCGAATAAAACATCGTTTCGGCCGACTTGTAACCGGTCGTTGAAATGTTCGCCAGGTTCGTGCTTACCGTTTCCAACGCATGCGACTGAGCGTTAAGACCGGAAACCGAGGGAGAAAATATACTTAAAGCCATCTCTTTTCACCTAAAAATTTACCTTATGATTTTTCATGCAAATTCCGTGCCGGTTTTAGCCGAGTGCCACCATAATTATTCCGACCGTAATCAGGACAATCCCGGAAGCGGAAAGCATCGACAGGCTCTCTCCCAGAAACACGACGGCGGCAACCGAGGCAATAACCACGCTGAGTTTGTCCACCGGCGCCACTTGCGAAACCCGTCCGTACTTCAGCGCCGCAAAATAAAACAGCCACGACATTGCGCCGGCCGTACCGCTCAAAATGATGAAAGTCAGCGCTCTGCGGTTCGCCAAAATTTCGCCGACATGTCCGAAATTGCGCTGAACAGCCATCACCGCTATCAAAAACAAAGCCATGATAACGGCACGGATAACCGTTGCCGTATCGGCGTCAAGCCCCTGCAAACCGATTTTGCCGAAAATGCTGACCAACGCCGCCATAACGGCCGACAAAACCGCATAAACAAGCCACAAATGCTCTGTCATCGTCCTCTCCTTAAAAAGTTTTCCTTTTCCTTCATGCAATAATCATACCATTCTCTTATTTAGCCATAAGTTGTTAAAAACATAAAAAGACAACCAAATTTTGGAGTATAATGCATATTGAACAAAAAAGGGCAAAAATCAGCTTATTTTGTGCAAAAAAACGACATTTTTACTCAAATTAAGAAGATTTTTGTTGTTTTTATCTGAAATCGGGGGTATGAGTCAGGAGTATTTTTTGATTAACAAAAGCGAGTAAACAAATTATGTCAAACCCCCTGGACACTAAAGTTATCAGCAAACTGGCTGAAATTCTTGATAAAAGCAACCTTACCGAACTTGAATACGAAGACGAAGGTTGCCGCATCTGTCTAACCAGAGATTTTTCCGGCCGCATTGCCGGCCCGGCCGTTGCGCCGATGCCTGCGCCGATGGCTCCCGTTCCGCCGGTTCCGGCGCCTGTTCCCGCCGTATCCGCGCCGGCCGCTGCTCCGGTCGTTTCTTCCGAAGAAGATTACGCCAAGCTTCCCGGCTGCGTCAAATCGCCGATGGTAGGCGTTGTTTATCTCTCTGCCGACCCCAACTCTCCCGATTATGTCAAGGTCGGTTCAACCGTTGCCGAAGGCGACACGGTTTGTCTGATTGAAGCAATGAAAACATTCAACCCCGTTAAGGCTCACAAGGGCGGCAAGGTAACCAAGATTCTGGTCGCCGGCGGCGATCCCGTAGAATATGGCGAACCCTTAATCATCATTGAATAATAACTTCTAGGATTATCACATGTTTGAAAAAGTATTGATTGCCAACCGCGGCGAAGTGGCCCTTCGCATCCATCGCGCCTGCCGCGAAATGGGCATCAGAACCGTTGCCGTTCATTCGGAAGCCGACGCCGACGCCATGCACGTCCGGCTCGCGGACGAAGCCGTCTGTATCGGCCCGGCACGCTCAAGCGATTCTTATTTAAACAAACCGGCAATTATTTCCGCCGCGCTGATTACCGGCGCCGACGCCATCCATCCCGGGTTCGGCTTTCTGTCCGAAAACGCCGACTTCGCCGAAATGGTCGAACGCCACGGCATTACCTTCATCGGTCCCACTGCCGAGCAAATGCGTCTGATGGGCGACAAAATTACCGCCCGCAAAGTTGCGCAGGAAGCCGGCATTCCGGTAACTCCGGGCTCTCCGGCACTGGAAAGCGTCGAAATGGCCATTGAATGGGCCAACAAAATCGGCTATCCGGTCATCGTCAAAGCCACGGCCGGCGGCGGCGGCAAGGGCATGAAAATCGCCTTCAACGACGAGGAAATGAAGGAAGCCTACACCATGGCCCGCGCCGAAGCCAAAGCAGCTTTTACCAGCGACGTGGTTTATATGGAAAAATATCTCCAGAAACCCCGCCATATCGAAATGCAGATTCTGGCCGACAAATACGGACACGTCGTTCATCTCGGCGAGCGCGACTGCTCAATCCAGCGCAGCAACCAGAAAGTCATCGAAGAATGTCCGTCTCCCGCGCTCAACAACCAGCAGCGTCGCGAAATCGGCGAAATCGTCCGCAAGGCGATTGAAAAAATCGGCTATACCAACGCCGGTACGCTGGAGTTCTTATATGAAGACGGACGTTTCTATTTCATGGAAATGAATACCCGTCTGCAGGTCGAACATCCGATTACCGAAGCGGTAACCGGCATCGACATCGTCCGCGAACAAATCCGCATTGCCAGCGGCGCCTCGCTGGGTTATACGCAGGATGACATAACCTTCTCGGGTCACGCCATTGAATGCCGCATCAACGCCGAAGACCCGGAAACTTTCGTTCCCTGCCCCGGCAAGATTACCGAATGGCATGCACCGGGCGGTCTCGGCATTCGTGTCGATTCGGAAATTTATTCCGGCTATTCGATTCCGCCGTTTTATGACAGCATGATTGCCAAACTGATTGTTCACGGCAAGACCCGCAACGCCGCGCTGATGCGTCTGCGCCGGGCATTGGAAGAGTTTGTGATTGAGGGGGTAAAGACCACCATTCCGCTCCACCAGGAAATTATTTCCCAGGCCGAGTTTATTGACGGTCAATACAACATTCACTGGCTCGAAAAATTCATGGAAAAAATGAAACAGGCTTCCAGCAAATAACTATTAACAGCCCCGAAATTTTGGGGCTGTTTTTTTGCGCGTTTGCCTTTATGATGAAGATTGAAACAACAAGTGAGGCATAATGAATCAGAAGCTATCCCTAATCGGCTCAATACGCGGCGGCCTGGTTTTCATGGGCCGGCACGCTCTGCTGTCGGCACTTTTTTTCTTTCTCGCCTACGGTGCGGTTTACTATGCTCAAAAGCTGAGCATCTCGACCGACCTGCCGGTTATGTTTGCCTACCTCGTCTACACATATTTCTTCTATTACTTCTTTGTCTGTTTTTATTTCAGACGGAAGCCGCTTTTCAGCCGGCGTCGTTTCGGCAATGCACTGGTTCGAATGCTGGCGATTCTGCTGCTGGCCTTTGCAGCACTGCTCGCGCTTAAAATCGGGTTCAAAATTCTGTTTTTCCTTGCCGGCACCCTTAAAGCCTTTCCCGAATTTTACGAACAGCTTCGTTTGGCCTATTTGGGATTGCTTGTATCGCCGTATTTTGCATGGTTTCTGCCGGTCTTCATGTTCATCATTCTGAGTTTCACTTTTTTTATTCCGGCTTTTGCCTGGATATCTGCAGTCATCGGCGGCGATTCTTCCATTACCATGACGTTCGTCCGCACCAAAGGAAACTATGTCCGCCTGATTGTCATATTCTTGCTCATCTACGGCATACTCCCACTGACTATTCTCGTTTTCAGGGGATACTCTGCCGGAGTTGTCGCCGCAGTATCCGCATTGATGAGCCTGATACAGATTGTCATTTACCTGAAAGTTTATGAACATTTCTATCCGCAGAAATGAGCTCATGGCACCGTTGTTTCCAAAAATGTCTAAGTCCCTTATGGAAACGCACGCGACGTTTTTATATGCCGGCTGACAAAAAAACTCCGCTTTCCAGCGGAGTTTTTTTAACTTTGCCAAATTTTACGCTGCTTTGGAAGCTTTCTTGGCCGCAAAAGCGTTCATCGTTTCGATGATGTAATCCTGCGATTCCTTATCCAGATAAGGATGCATCGGAATGCTCAGAACCGTCTTCGCAAGCTTTTCGCAAACCGGCAACGAACGGGTATTCCACTTTGCATAGGCGGTCTGCGTATTGACCGGACGCGGATAATAAGCGCCGCAGGGAATACCGTTTTCTTTCAGATATGCCAGACATTCGTCGCGGTCTTCACAGGTAACCGTATACAGCGCATAAGCCGATTTGCAGTTGTCCAGAACCTTCTGTTTGCCGTAATATGAGCTCAAACCGTCGTCATAACGTTTGGCAATTGTATAGCGGTCTTTGAGTTCCTGTTCAAACACCTTCAATTTCTGCAAAATTACGGCAGCCTGGAAAGAGTTCATGCGGCCGGTCATACCCAAACGGACGTTGTCATAGTGGTCTTCCGGACTCATGCCGTGAACGCGGCAGGATTTGACCAGATCGTTTTCGGCAACATTATTGGTAAATACAGCGCCGCCGTCGCCATAACCGGCCAGAGGTTTGGTCGGATAAAAGCTGGTCGCGGTCATGTCGGCAATGTTGCCGGCGCGCTTGCCGTGATATTCCGAACCATAGCTCTGTGCGGAATCCGCCAGAACCTTCATACCGTTGGAATGGGCGATTTTCATAATTTCGTCATAGTTGGCCGGGTTGCCGAAAATATCAACCGCAATAACGGCCTTCAAATTCAGTTTGCCCTCTTTCTTAACATTGGCGATTGCTTTTTCCAAATCTTTCGGATCCATATTGAACGTATTGGGGTCGGAGTCGACGAAAATCGGCGTAGCGCCGACAATGGCAACACATTCGGCCGAAGCGACAAACGTAAAGGAAGAAACGAACACGGCATCGCCGGCCTTAACGTCCCAGGCCATCAGAGCCAGCGTCAGCGCATCGGTGCCCGAACCGCAGGTCGAGCAGTATTTCGTACCGGAATAGGCTGCCAGCTTCTCGTCCAGTTCGCGGCATTCCGGACCCTGGGCATAACCGCCGTGATTTAAAATGGTTTCAAATGCTTTCAGAAAATTTTCCTGACCGATTACTTTCTGCGAAGCCTGAACGTCAAACAGATTAATCGGTTTAGAAGGTTTATTGGTCATTGTAAAGTTCCTTTTGTTGTAAGTTTTAACTGAGGCTGATACTACGGCAAAAAAAGTCCGAATGCAAAACACAAAAGGTTTCCGCTTTGTAACAAAAGTGCCGAAAAACGAAATAAACATTCCGTTTTATCCGAAAATAAACAATTTTATTGATTTACGCAAATTTACTGCTATATTTAGAGTGATTTTTGCAAAAACTCCAGAATAAGGAATTTATAACGTGTGTGGAAAAATTAGACTGCTTGCCGCCTGTTCACTCATTGCACTCACAACCGCCTCCTGCGCCACACAGAATGACAAGAATGCACATGGAATCCCCCAGGAGGAAAACGGAGCGCTTGAAACCTATAACCGCGGCATGTTCAAATTCAACTATCAGGTGGACAAATATGTCCTCAAGCCGGTTGCCAAAGGTTATCGCGCCGTTACCACCCCCTATGTCCGCGAACGCGTCAACAACGCCCTCGCCAACATTAAGGAGCCGATTTCCGCTTTCAACCACATTCTGCAGGGTGAATTCAGGGAAAGCGGCATAAACCTGTCGCGGCTGGTCATTAATACGACACTCGGCCTTGCCGGCATGTATGATGTCGCCGGAGGCTGGGGTCTGCAACAGTCCAAAGCCGGATTTGACGACACGCTGGCCAAATGGTGCATCAAAGACGGTCCGTTTATCGTTCTGCCGCTGTTCGGACCGGCCACACCGCGTTCAACCGTCGGCCTGATTGTCGACAGCGTTACCAATCCAGTTTATCTGGCAACGCTCAATGCCCCGTCCGGAACCAAAGACAAAATCAGCTACGGCTATACCGCCGTTTCGGTTGTCGCTTTTCGCGAGTCTGCGCTTGACCTGATGGATGATCTTGAAAGAAACTCGGTCGATTTTTATACGACAATGCGTTCCGCTTTCCTGCAAAACCGCCAGAACAAAGGCTGCTTTAACGATGAGGGCAACGCTTCCTACGACTTCGACTTCGGTTATGAGGAAGAAGACCAGATTTTCGATGAAATGGAATCAGAATAATCAAAAATTAAACGGAGCAACAAGATAATGAAAAAAAATTTATTTGCCGCACTCTTTGCCTCAGTCTTTATGTTTTCAGCCGCAGCCAACGCTGCCGTTGACGCCGCTCAGGCTGAAGCTTTTGTAGAAAAGGTTACTCGGGAAGGCATCGAGGAAATCATCAACGCCAACGTATCGCAAACGGTAAAGGATCAGCGTTTTGAAAAACTTTTCAACAACGCTTTGGATCTGAATTTCATCGGACAGTTTGTCCTCGGACGCTATTGGCGTACCTCTACCCCCGAACAGAAAAAAGGATTTATCAACGCTTATCGCGAATTGAACATCAAAACCTGGTCAAAACGTTTTGACGAGTTCAAAGGCAAGAAATTCATCTTCAAAGGCACGTCACCGTCCAATTCGGCCAACCAGATTTTCGTAAATTCTCTGGTGCCGATGGATCAGGGCGAACCGGCCAAAGTCGTCTGGCGCGTCAAACAGACCGGCGACAAATTCAAAATCGTCGACATCATCATTGAAAACGTCAGTCTGGCTATTACCGCCCGCAACGAATATACGGCTTACATCAAGTCGGCGCCCGGCGGCGTAGACGATTTGATTAAGGATTTGCAAAACAAAACCAACAAAGCCTAAACCCTCGGCCCTCTCAAATGAGAGGGCTTTTTCTTGGTCATGTTCGTCCTCTTTTTCCTTACCGTCATGTCCGGCCTTGAGCCGGACATCTCTTTTTAGATTCCCGTGCCAAGCACGGGAATGACAGAGGAGAAGAAAAGAATACGGAAAAGACAGAGGAGAAGAAAAGAACACGGGAATGACAGGAAAGAATAAAAATATGGGAATGACAGTATTATTTTCTTCTGTCATCCTCGGACAAGCGCAGCGCGTTCCGGGGATCTTTGGATATTCGGATCACACGCTCAGCGTGACGCTACGGTTGGATGTCTGGGGCAAGCCCGAACATGACAGAAAGAAAAATAAGCCCAGGAATGACAATATTTTTTTCTTATGCTTAACTTGCTATATCGTTGCTTTTTTTTGCCAAAAATAAAAGCGGATTCAATAATAGTTGACTTTTCCCTCGCGCCGCGTTATATTGTAACTGTGGTGCATAAAAGGTAATTTTGTCTCGTTTCGGGATATCTATCCGTTGCTTTTGGTGCACCTGCCTCTTGCAGGCTTTGGTTTCAGTTATTATCGGAGGTGTGCCATGTCTTGTTCTCGTTGTTTATATTTGTCCGCTCTGCTGGCTTCTGTTTTTGTGTCGCCTGCTGCGGCTCTGAATTCGACCATGGTGCTCTCTGACAATGACTTCACACTTAAATACACACATACAAACACACCTATTCCGAAGCCTGCATCTTCCTTTGCCGACATGTCGCGCTCTTATAAGACCGCCGGCGTCTGTTTCCTCGGGGTCGGCGACTGCGGCGGCGCCGCCGGTTATGATTCCTCCTCTTCCGGCGCCGGTTCGGCCAATGACGACTTTT
>ERZ1106963.270-NODE-270-length-81566-cov-18.101655_pt1 | contig 81566 bp, 84 predicted proteins | sample MGYA00403681_ERZ1106963 | MGnify/ENA primary metagenome ERZ1106963 (study PRJEB35170, sample SAMEA104062407) | human gut metagenome | biome: human gut; feature: human-associated habitat; material: faeces | place: Denmark | collected 2012-05-03 ...
AGAACTCTGTTGAGCTTATCAGTATCAATCCTATGTACCCTCCACGCTATTTTGTAGGCTCTGATATTCTCCGTCTGTCTATTGTCGGTTTGGTAAAACAGATTATTAAGGATATATAGATGATAAAAGCAGAAAGAACATCTCAAAAAATTATTAACGCCCAAATCTACTCTTTAATCTGTTTAATTAATGTTATCTGTTTAATTACGTTCCAGTAGAGTCCACAAATTTGTGGAAAAAAATCGTTGCTTTGAAAAAATATTCCACAAATTTGTGGAATAAATTCAAAATCACTCCACACTTTCTGTGGAGTGCCTAATTTTATAATCATCATTTATCACCCTTAACCGTAACCAAAACGGTAACAGTTGAAAAATTAATAGCAACTATCCCAAAGTGAGGGTGGTTGAAAATAAACAACATAGCCCAAAGTGAGCCATATTGAAAACAATCTAAAGTCGATCCCACCAGTTTGGGGATATCGAGTTTAACATAAGCGTTCTGAATGGGGCTTTATTATTCAAGGGTGTCAATTAAATGGACTGCCTTTATGATACCCAAATACTCAAATCTGAACTGATTTCAGCCACTTTAACTTTGATAGTATAATTTCACCTGTAAAGGCGTAAAGTGTCTGTATCGTGTGCAGAGTTGAGTATTTGGGTATTGTATGTTTAGCTTTTGCAGTGATTTTGTGCGTCCGAAATTCGGACACACAAACTATATTCTAACTGTACGTTTTTCGTACGGTTGAATCAAGGATAAATGTATTAAATTAAAGCTTTAATATTTGCTTCGTCCGTTTTTCGGACTAAACCAACCCGACGAAATTCGTCGCCTTGCTATATCAAGTTATAAGAATACTGTCGCAATTCACGACGGCAGATTTTTTCAAAGAGTGTCACAATTCACGACATCCTTACAGTTCTATTCAAAGGAGTAGACGTTTTATCCACCCCTTTAATTATGGGGTACGCATCTGATATCTCATCAATAAGATATTATTTCGGATGTACGAATTTCGTACATCTGACGTACTGATTTCGTCCTTCTGATCGTGGTACGAAATTCGTACGGCGTTATCAATAATTATGGGGTCACGTTTTGCTACTCAATCTGACTGGGTAAATCACCTACCCATATTTTACTCTATACCTTATATATAGGGACTTAATATTTTGAATTGAAAACATACTCCCCCTGTATGTAAATAAGGTATCTGAATGTGTAATTTTACATCAGAGGGGGTTTTTCTGGTTACTGATAGAAGAAAACGTTTCTTTATCAGTAACCCCTAAAAACCCCTTGTACCATAAGTGCAAATCAGTTTAACATAGTGTGAAACAATTAGTCAGTCACCATTTTGGTGACCCGAAAATCTTTTGTAGTCCTAAATCAGGACTTCATCGTTCTAACTCAATCCCAAAACAGGACTGAGATATATTCTACTCGACGACGTTTTGTCGTTGAGTTTAGGGTGAACGAATCGTTCACCGTTTAATCTTCATCGTTCTAACTCAATAGCAAAACGCTATCGAGTTTGGGTTGTACACTGTGTAAAACTGTTTTATTTATAGATGAGTCCCTGTTTTAGGGAGTCATCTTATATCTCAACTACCGTTTCGGTATTTGAGCTTGTCAACCACTCCCTTGAATCAGGGGACTGATCTATAGTATTCCCGTAAAGAATTAGCTTCTTTAATCAAACTATCAAAATCAATATTTAGTGAAACATTATATATCTTTTCATAGTCCCGTATTTTTTCAATAATATCCAAGGCATGCATCTTTTTGATAGTTCTAATTTCGTTCAAGTCATGTTCTTCAGTGTATTTCTTAAAATCTCCGATTGAACAAATACCAACTCTTCTAAGACAATTAGATACAGCAACACAAAAATTCATATCGTCTAAGGAAACTGCTAATAACCTGTTATATCTTTCTTCATCAGATACATTTGATAGACTATCAATTAACTGTTTAGCTTTGCTTAATGCTTCTTCTCGTTTAGATGTATATGTCTTTATGAATACGTTTAATTCTTCTATGTCTTCATGACTAAGTAAAGCTCTTTTACAAAAAGCATTAATATCAGTGCAGCCTTTAAGAAATATATTTACATCCCTATTAGTTTCTACTCTGAAGGCGTTTTTTAAGCACTGACCTCCCGAACGTATCATTTTTCTTATAGAAGAACGATCTACTCTTTCAATCATACTAATGTCTTGATTATAGAAATAGTTAAGAAGAGCGTCTTCTTCCTGTTTCCTATCACTTTCCATTCTCATTTTAACAGCGTTGGTTATGTACTCGGTCAATTTCTCCCCGTGTTTCTCTGCTTCTGATTGCCATTGTGATTTAGTTCCCTTTGGAGGTTTTATAGAAATTTGATCGTATACCGCTTTATTATACTTATTTTTTGCCTTTGTCGCTGAATTTCCCATAAGAAGCAACCTCCTGTTTATTCTGATAAACCTATTCAACATATACTTATAGAAGCTATGATATATACTTATAGAAATTGTTATATAAGCTTTATACCATTGTCCGATATACTTATAGAAATGTTTGAGTATATACTTATAGAAAAACTACTGCATATACTTATAGAACAACTAATATACTTATGCCAAAGTTTCTATAAGTATATTTCCATAAGTATATACTACCATAAGCACACTACTAATGCAATTGACATAGTAAACAAAAACGCCGTCCGAATTTCGGACAGCGTTTAAGTTAAGTCAACATATTTTGTTTTATCTTGCCATAATATCACTCATTATTTCAGACGCCCAGTATTCAGCATCATAATGAGTTACATAATCGGGTAATTCTTTAAGAAGCTCAGGCAAAAATGAGTTAGTAACAATTTCAATGGAATCATCTAAGCTATATTCATAATTGTCTCTTATAGCTTCTGCAACAAACTGCAATGTCTTGTTATTCAATCAAAATCGCCTCCATTTCTATTATTTCAATCTCAAGTAAGTCTAATACATTAACAACTTCAGGTGTATGGAAAGATAATTGATCGTAATCGTACTGCTTCAATGCTTTTAATTTATCAACAAAATCGCCATATGTAATTTGTTTGCGTTGAACAAATCCAACCATTTCAGTGATATTTGAATCAGCTACACAGCCATATACGAAACTATACTTTCCATTCTTATTATAATATTTTGAAACCGAAAAGTCAATACCTACACGATTATTAAATATAAATTCTTTCCATCTATCATTGGGCGAATCAAAAATCAATCCCTTATATTCTGAAAGTTTATCTTTATTTATTTTATATTTGAGAATCATGGGATGTACTGGTGATTTATTCTTATGCCGTTTATTATATGCTATAGCACGTTCATAAGCAAGTTTCTTCGCTTGTTCATAATGACTTGTTGTATAAAATCCTTGTCCAAAATCGACAGATTTATACCCTTTATATACGTTAATGCCTGCTAATAGGCTATCCTTATGTGCTGTATTTGTACCATGATAGACAACGTTAGGTAAAGAATTTATAGATGATACTGTAGTTTTTACATCTATTGTTTTATTGTCATTATCAATAGTATTTACCATATCATCTGCAATATCTCCAGTAATTGCTTCAAGTAATCCTTGTCTAAAAACAAATTTCATAAAGAATCTCCTTTACGGATTTTATGAAATAATTATACCATATTTAAATCGATTTATCAAGGAACTTATCTAAAAAGCGAACATTTAATTTATGGTCACGCTTTCGATTCGGTGTCAAAAAAATGGCGTGTGAGTAGACTGGAACTACTATACCTATTCCTACCAAATCAGTAGGCTTTTAAAATGTAAACATATCCCCTTAACACATTCATATACGCCTTTGATTTACAGCACGTCCATACAGCCACCCAGCAAGCCATACACGGCGTTTAAATTTAGTCGTCAAATTATACTATAACGCCATTAGAACGTCATACAGTGCATTGTAGTAGCTTGCGTGATGTACCACAGTACAACATTAAACTGCTAAAGAAATAAAGCAATAAAAAAAGGGCATTCACCGATTTAGCGAATACCCTTTAATCTTTATGCTGTTGCTATTGCTTTTCTTGAATTAGTGTGTACTACTTCACAACCATATTTATTTTTTATCTCGTCAAGGCTCATTTTCCTATGATTAACAACGGCGTTTTCCTCTGCTCTCCAATACCAAGCCTTTTTATTAGAAGCCCATCTGAAGCCTAATTCCTTGATAATGTTCTTATAGATGAAAGTATTACCTGTAAGCCATATCCAAGAGCCAACAAGGTTTATTTCAAGTCCTTCACAGTTTATCAAGCTGTCAATGATATGTTTGAAAGCCTCGGGCGTTTCTGTGGTTTCTTTTGTGTAGGTCTGATCTGTGTTATCTGCTGACTGGTGAATGTTCTTGAAATGGTTAAAGGCTGTTTCATACTCTGCGTTGATTTCCTTCATGATCTCTTCTGTTGCCGCTCCGTGTATGTCTGGGTGATACTGCTTGCAAAGTGTTCTATATGTGTGCTTTACGTCCTCTATTGTGTGTGCTGTCTTAAACCATTTCATCATAATATCAAGACCTTTCATTTGAGCTTTAATGCTCTTTTGATTTATTTCTTGATATTATTGTACATCAAAATCAGTGCATAGTCAATTAGTAAAGTATATAATAATATACATTTATTTTTGTGCATAATATACATTGAAAAGAGTGTATATATATAGTATAATTATATTGTATAATTATAGTATTATTAAATAATTATTTTGGGAGGTTGTAATTATGCCAATTAAATATGATAAACTTTTTGCATTGATGAAAGAAAAAGGATTAACAACATATAAAATAAGAAAAGATAACATTATCAGTCAAGGCGCTTTAACATCTTTAAGAGCGGGGAAAAGTGTTACAATAGAAACCATTGAAAAATTATGCAAGGCTCTTGACTGTCAGCCAGGGGATATTTTAGAATATATACCCGATGATATTTCATAATATATAAAGGTAAAACCGCTGTAAATATTCAGCGGTTTATTTTTATGCACTGATATAGATGTACATTATATACATTTATATCAGTGCATATTTGTTTATTGTGCGAATAGACATACACTGAAATCAGTGCTATAATAAGATATAGTAAAGAACACCACAACAGAGCGCAAAGCTCAGAAAGGAAGTTAAACAAATGAAAAACACTAATAAAAGAAAAACCATTGATAGATGGGATATAATGACAAATTACGGTTACGGTTGGGAATGTGAATGTTCTGAATATACATACAAAGATGCTAAAAAGCGTTACAAAGAATACAAAGAAAACACTAACGCAAGTGTAAGGCTTGAAAAGCATAGAGAACACAAGTAAAAGGCTTCTAAAGGGTTGAGCCGATAAATCAGCCCTATTCCATAGGCAAAGACCTAAAAATAATATGGAGGTACATCACAATGAGTACAAACGATCTGCACGCAGTAATCAAGGAGCTTAAAGAATATAAGCTTCTCAAAGAGGAGGCAGAGGCAAGAATTTCAGAGCTTGAAAACATTATCAAGTCTGAGATGAGAACGCAGGAACTTGACAAGATGGTAATAGGTGAATACAAGTGCAGTCTTGCAATGGTCACAACAAACCGTATTGACAGCAAGGCACTTCAGGAAAAAGAGCCTACTATCTATACTGCATTCCTTAAAGCTTCATCTTATGAGCGTTTAACTATAAGATAAAGGAAAAGCCCTTGCGAAAGCTACCAACAAACACAAGGGCAAAGCAACATACCACGTCAATAAGGCTGTCACATACTATTATAATAGCACTGGCAGCCTTAAAAGTCAATAGATTTTTTGGAGGTTTTAACGATGAATAATGAAAACAGCGAAAGCAGTGAACGTTTGCCAATATGCAATGAAATTTATAACATTGCAAGCAGTGGCTTTGATGGACTTTATGAAGAGATGTCAGAAAACAAAGCGCTTAACATTGCACTTTACAAAATACTTGATGATGGCTTTGATATAAACGCAAGTTTAGAAGTCAGATCAGCCATGAATAATGCTCTTGCCCTTCTGAGAACGCAAGAAACCACCTTGAAAGCATTGGATAGTAGCATAGACAATGTTTCTGATAAGCTTATGAATATTGTCTATAAGTACACTAAAAGCAAAACTGAGGAGGTTTTTAAAAATGAATAAAAACAATATCAAAGCTTTTGAGGATGGTGCAACAGAGATTACATTTATCCTTACCGATGAGGCTATTGAGTTTCTTAAAAATGCAGGTTATGATGATCTGTTGGAAACATATAATAACGCCTTGAATAATGCTAACGTTGTTACAGTTTTCTGTAAGATGACAGTTGCATTCATTACCGATACTGTTTATGATTTGTGCTTTACCTTGAGTACATACACCTACTTCAATAAATCAGATGACCACGATATAGACTATATAATAGGTATATCATTTGACCGTGAAACAGCGGAATATTTTAAGTCACAGGCTTTGAAAACGCTCAAAAGGAATTTCAAGGATATGCAGAAATGCACACACCATATGAATAAATAATCTCACGAGGGCAAAAGAAATGGAAACAACAAATAAAAGTAATAAGCTTTGTGGAATACTTTTTATAATCTTAGGTGTAATATCTGTGCTTGTCAGTGAAGATAACGGCTGTTATGATCTCACCGCTGCATTGCTTTTAGTACCGTTAGGTTTGGCAATGATATTTAACAAGGCTGAATAAATCAAGAAAGGATTTGCAAAAACTATGGAAAAAGATGCCTTAAATTGTACCGCCTCGGAAATATTCAAAAATGATTATATTACTGTAGAAATACCGTTGACTGGAAAAAAACTTCCTACAGTATTCAAAGACTTCGTTGTTGAGTGTATAACACAAAATACTAAGCGAGATATTCTCAATGATGATGAATTATTCACTGAATTGTTGGAAAATGGTTCAGTTGATACAACTCTTAGGGGCGGTGAACTCTTTTTAAGTCTTCAAATCGGTGCAGATGGAAAGTTTTCAGGATGTACGACCCTTATATATGCACATTATGATGAAGATAACCAAAAGCCACCGATATCAAGGGTATCAAGAAAAGTTAGATACTTTGAAAATACTTATGGCTATGGTGATCTTTACAGAAAAAAAGCTTTGCGTGTGCTTAAACGGAGAATAAAAAAAGGGCTTAAACAATTCGCCAAAATATCAGATAAATAACGATCTATCAATTTATAGCCGTCCTTAATGGCAAGGACGGTTATATTTAGAAACAACTTGTAAAGATAGGCTCTTGACCATGTTTACATAGTGTAAAATAAATCCAAATACAAGCCTATCTTTACATATTCAAGGTATCGGAAACAAATACAAATAGGGTACACCCTAATTTTACAAGGAGGACTTTCAAATGAAGATAGCTTATGTAAGAGTATCAACGGAAGAACAGAATGAGGCAAGGCAGATTGAAGCCCTTAAAAAATACGGTGTGACAAAATGGTTTACTGAAAAAGTATCAGCCAAGGATACTAACCGTCCTAAACTCAAAGAGATGCTTGACTTTGCCCGTGAAGGTGATACTATCTATATACACGATTTTTCAAGACTTGCAAGAAGTACAAAAGATTTGCTTGAAATTGTGGAAGCGCTTAAAACAAAGGGAATACACCTTGTTAGCAACAAGGAAAACATTGATACATCAACGCCAACTGGAAAACTTATGCTCACGATGATCGCAGCAATAAATGAATTTGAGAGGACAAATTTGCTTGAACGTCAGAAAGAGGGCATAGCCATTGCAAAGCGTAACGGTGTGTATAAAGGCAGAAAACCTAAAGTAATTCCCGACTTTGAAAAGTATTACGGTGAATATATGATGCGTGAGATAAACAAAGTTGAATTTGCTATGCAGATAGGAGTTTCAAGGGTAACACTGGATAAACTCATTAAAGAATATGTGAATAGGTAAAAAAATAGGCTGATACTTCCACAAAAAGAGGTATCAGCCTTAAATGTTGTATTTATCGGGGTTCGGTGAGTTTGTCGGTGAAAAATGAGGGTGTAAAGTTCTGAAGTCTTGAATTATAGCCACTTTGCGGACGTTTTGATTATCAAAAAGGCTGTAATATACTTATAGAATGCTGATGTATTCGGTATTAGAGGATAATTTATAAGTTGATATGTGCTGAAAGTGGCTTAAATAAAGGGATTGAGGGCATTTGAAAGTTGGGAGCGGAGTATTTTTATAGTTTTATATCCCATCATTTTAGTAGGATATAAATACTTTTTGCTCACTTTCGAGGAAATGCCGATAAAATCTATATCCTTTAGTGTAGTAAAGCAATAAATTATTTTCTATAGATTTTTAATTTGATACGCCGAAAGTATGATAAATACTAAGGTTGGAATGTATTAGGGCTTTTTTGAAATATGTTCGTGATGTGAAGGAAATACGTGCTTGTTATGTTCTTAGTATAATTGCACATGAGATTTTAAGAAATTTTGTTGAAAATTAACTCTTGCGAAAAACTGTCGAGAATTATATAATATAGCTAAAATGGAGTAAAGGAGTGATTCCAATGTGCTATAATCAAGAATAACTAATCCTGTGCATTACCCCTTCGATACACGATTGATAAATGTAATAAAGGAGTAATTCTTATGAAGCTTAAAATGGACATTGATGTTCCCATCAATAAACAAAAAAACTGCAATAATGCCGAAAATGTCTTCGAAGATTATATCTCCTCAATCTCGTCTGTTGGAAACAACTATTTTGATAACTATGTCGAAGACTTTTGGGCAACAAATACTAATAATGATGGTGCAGATACACATATCGTAATTGATCACTAACGTATTACCGTTAAAATAGGGAGACTATCGGGCTGATAGTCTCCTTTGTGTATATAAGCCCTATTCTTTTTCATCACTAAATAATTTTTTATTTCCTCAATTAAATTCATATCATTTATATGCCAATAATTCAAGAAACAAAAAGCAGTCAAACGGCAAAACGGATTTTCTAACACTTCTAACACTTTTTCTAACCAAATATCAGCAAAACCGAAAATCAAGTTTTTGTTTTTATTTCTGATTTTTTGACTGAGAAATGCTCATAAATGGCTTAGATAAGCGGTTTGTCAAGATATTAGGTAACATAAAATAAGATAAAAAATTCTAACATAATGAATGCAACATTCCACTCCGACTCTGAAGGCTGTGGGTTCGACCCCCGTCGGGCAGACCACTTATTATAGCCGTTTGCGAGCATTCGCAGGCGGCTATTTTATTTCAATCCTAATACCGCTCCTAACACGTCAAGACGCTGAATCCTGGGCTTATCATATGCAATATACCCGCCCAATGCTGTATCTGATAATTGTAATATCGTCTTTTGCAGCTTATTGGTTGAAATCTCAGAACAGGCATAGTATAATAAATGTAACCATATAAAGGGGGGATAACAATGATGCTTTGTATTTACACAGCTCCATGCAAGGAATGACGAATTGCATGGAGGAATGATCCGCCGTCATGCCTTGCATCTGACTGAAATAAATCAGAAAAAGGAGCAAGGTAATATGAAAACCTTAAAGGAACTTAAAAATTTTATAATTCTCTGGCTCACTCAGTCGTTTTCGGCGCTGGGAAGCTCTATGACAAGCTTTGCGCTTGTGATATGGCTTTACAGCGACAGCGGTTCGGCGCTGACCACCTCGCTGCTGACGGTATGCTCATATGCGCCGTATGTTTTGATGAGCATTTTTGCAGGTGCGGTAAGCGACAAATGGAACAAGAAAGCGATCATGCTTATCTGCGACAGCTTTGCTGCGGTCTGCACTGTCATAATTCTTATACTGCTGAAAACGGGAAGCCTTGCCGTATGGCACCTGTACATTCTCAACGCCCTGAACGGCTTGATGAATTCGATCCAATCACCGGCTTCGGACGTGGCTGTCACGCTGCTCACACCCGAAAAGCATTATCAGAAAACAAGCGGTATGCGCTCATTTTCAAACTCGCTTGTGTCCATTCTTACGCCTGTTCTGGCAGCTGCTGTGATGTCGTTTGCAGGCATTGAAGCTGTCATCGCCTTTGACCTTACCACCTTTGCCGCAGCATTTCTTGTCCTGATGTTTTTTATCAGAATACCGCAGGTCGCCCGGGACTCCGACAGCAAGGAAACGATTTTTCAGTCGGCAAAAAGCGGACTTTCCTATTTGAAAGGAAATCAGGGTATCCTCTGGCTTATCCTGTTTTTATCGGCGATCAACCTGATAGCATCAATGTACAGTGCGGCACTTCCTGCGCTTATTATTTCAAAAGCAGGCGAGACGGCATACGGTATCGTAAACAGCTGTGTCGGCGTGGCAACACTTATCGGAAGCGTTGCGGCAACCGTATTTCCAAAGCCAAAGAGCAGGATCAATGTTATCTGCAACTGCCTGCTTATCTCCATGAGCACGGAAAATTTCCTGCTTGCTTTCGGAGATAACACCGTCATATGGTGTATCGGTGCATTTCTCGGCTGGGGCATTATCCCGCTGATGAGCGCAAATTATGACGTTATTTTCAGGAGCAATGTGCCTAAGCAAATGCAGGGACGGGTCTATTCTGTCAGAAATACTCTGCAGTTTTTCACCATTCCCGTCGGTTATTTCCTTGGCGGCTTTCTGGTGGATAATGTCTTTGAGCCGCTTATGGAAAATACGCAAAGCGGCTTGCTCAAAGGCATTTTCGGCAGTGGAAAAGGCTCGGGTGCGGCAATGCTGTTTTTCTTTATGGCTGTATCGGGTGTTATTGTTTGCCTGATTTTCCGCAGGATAAAGGCACTGAGGGAGCTTGAATAAGATTATTTACATATACCCCGCCACAAAAAGCACAAAAAGTCGGGCATAACAATCCCTCACGATGTATAATATCATCAGAGGGTAAGGAGGAGACATCATGAACATATGGGAAGGTATACAGAATGCTATAAGGTACATCGAGGACAATCTCACCGAGGAGCTTGACATTGCCGATATCGCCGCAAAGGCGAATATATCAGCCTTTCACTTTCAGCGGATATTCTCCGTGCTGTGCGGCTTTACGGTGGGAGAATATATCCGCAGCCGCAGGTTCAGTATGGAAGGCTCCTACAGTGAGATACCGAAGTTCTGGCAGGAGCATATGTCGGACAGCGGCATTGTCATCGGTGACCCCCGGCAGGAAGTCCCCGAGGGATACGAGACAAGGCAGATACCCGCACCCAAGGCACTCCAGGACGTGAACACAAGGATATGGAACGAACGGCTCCCCAACTGCACCGAGTACAGGCCGGGCGGCAATTACGACATTGAAATGTACACCGCTCCCACGGAAGACCCTGCCAAGACCTACAGCGAAATATGGATACCTGTTGTTAAGGCATAAGAATACCCCCTGTTTCTCTTTTGAAGCAGGGGGTATTTATTTTAGGGATAATTCATTCTGCGCACTGCACTGTCAAACAAATTATTTTCTTACCGCACCGACTATTGCCTTTCTGATAAGGTCAACGGGGATAATGGAAACCGCCATCACAAGCACTACTATCCACTCGGTAAGGTTAAGCCCATAGCAATCCAGCACCGCTCCGCCAAGGTATGTCATAAGCACCTGCACCACGGTGATGATGCCAAGAATTTTAAGGAAGCCCTTGTTTCTGCCGATGTTATCCATAAGGTTCATTTTCTCCGTTCTTGCGTTGAAAGCGTTGAACACCGCCGCAAAGATGAAGAAGCAGAAATAGCCTGTGAGGAGATAATTTGTGCTGTCCTCAGCATCTCCCGCTGTGTATTCACGGAAGAGGTTTGCCATAAATCCGTCTGTTCTGAATGTGTCATTTGAGGGGTCAATGCCGGTTATGAGCATCACAAGGCTCAGGGCGAATATCCACAGCGCACCTGTGATTATCTCAGACCACATATACTTGTTTACGATAGGTTCCTTTCGGGACTTGGGCTTTTCAGCCATATAACGGTGAAGTGCAGGCTCGCCTCCGAATGCCAGAGCTGCCAATGTATCCATTACAAGGTTTATCCAGAGTATCTGAGTGATCGAAAGGGGATTTTCCATGCCGAGCAGGGGACAGATAAAGGAAATAACCACCGCTGCAACGTTGATGGTCAGCTGGAAGATGATAAACTTTCTTATTGAGTTGAAGATAGTTCTGCCGTAAAGGATAGCCTTGTCAATGGAGTTGAAATTGTCGTCCAGGATAACAATGTCGGAGGCTTCCTTTGCGACCTCGGTGCCGCCGCCCATTGCAAAGCCAACGTCCGCCTTTTTAAGTGCAGGGGAGTCGTTTACGCCGTCGCCTGTCATACCTGCAACAAGGTCAAGCTCCTGAGCTATGCGCACAAGCCTTGACTTATCGGAGGGCAGTGCTCTTGCAATTACACGGATATTTTTCAGCTTGTCCTTGACCTCATCATCGGTGAGCTTTGCCAGTTCGTCGGAGGTAAGCACAATGTCTGTCTTTTCATTGGTAAGCAGTCCTGCGTCCTTGGCAATAGCCACCGCAGTATCCTTTCTGTCGCCTGTTATCATGACGACCTGAACGCCTGCGCCCTGAACTTCCTTGATGGCTGTGACGGACTCGGGGCGTACCTCATCTCTTATGCCCAGTATTCCCACCAGAGTCCAGCTGCCCTCGGGGAGCCTGTCGCTGTCAGGCTCGATGCTGTCATCGGATATTGCCAGCGCCAGCACACGTATAGCACGGGAAGCCAGCTCGTTTATAGCCTCCTCCACGGCAGTGCCGCCTGCAAGCTCTATCCTGCTTCCGTCGGGAGCAAGGTAGTATGTGCATTTTGCAAGGAGCTTTTCAGGTGCGCCCTTTATAAGAGTGCCCTTGAAATCGTCGCTCTCAACAGTTGCGGCGGAGTATTTATTGTCGCTGTTAAAGGGGATAGAAGCATACTTTATCATTCCGCAGGAGGGTGCTCCCGCAGCAAATGCCAGCACAGCTCTTTCGGTGGCGTTTCCGCCGATGACCCTTGCGTCGCTGCCTGTGCCGTTTATCATGGCTGTGGTATTTTCGGTAATGCAGGCTGTAAGCATCTGACCCAGCTTGTCGGGGACTTCCGCGCAGGTCTTGTATCTTCTGCCCTTGCCGTCAACGAACACAACAGCTTCCAGCTGACCTTTTGTAATAGTACCGGTCTTGTCGCTGAAAAGAATGTTAAGGCTTCCTGCTGTTTCAATTCCCGCTATCTTGCGGACAAGCACGTTATCTTTGAGCATCTTGCCCATGTTAAGAGCGGAAACAATGGCTATCATAAGGGGCAGACCCTCGGGAACTGCCATTACGATGATTATTACCGCAAGAATAAGTGCGTCCAGCAGGTCGGTGATGATGCTTGCGGCACCTGTTGCAAAATATGCGCCGAAGTTGCCTGCAAGGACTATTCTGTGGATAAGGAGTGCAACGGCAATGGCAATGCCGCCGATATATCCGAACTTGGAAATGCCGTTTGCCAGGTCGCCCAGCTTTACTTTAAGGGGCGACTCTCTGTCGTCCTCCTGCTGAAGCTCGCCTGCGATCTTGCCGTAAACGGTCTTATCGCCGACGGTGGTGGCTTTCATTACGGCGTTGCCAGAACATACAACAGTTCCCCTGAACACCTTGTATTCGTTGAGAAAGTCCAGCGCCTCGCCCTCAGGCTCGGTGTAATCCTCGGGCTGGGTTATTTTCTTAGCTTCCGCAGCCTCGCCGTTGATAACGGACTGATCTACCTTGATATCGCCGTCGGCAAGGATACCGTCAGCAGGTATCTTGTCGCCTGACTGAAGCATGATAAGGTCGCCCGCAACGATATCGTCAATGGGTATCTCTTCCACGCTGCCGTTTCTGTAAACCTTGCAAAGTATCTTTGAAGCCTCTTCCTGAAGCTTCTGGAAAGCGTTCTCGTTTCTGTACTCGGAGAATGTGGATACCAGCGTTGCAATGACTATCGCCGCCGCAATGCCGATAGGCTCGTACCATTCCACCTCAGCATCAACCACGCCCATTTTTCCGAGAATGAATATAATGACGTTGATTCCAAGTGCCACACAGAGAATTTTTATCATGGGGTCGCCGAAATTTGCCTTGAGCTTGTCCCAGAAGGTCTCAGTCTCCACTTCCGAAAGGCGGTTGCTGCCGTTCAGCTTTCTGGATTCCTCGACTTCCTTGTCGGTAAGTCCGTTGAATTTCATAACATATCTCCTTGTTTTAGATGTTATTATATTATATAAGTAAACAGGAACCTCCGAAATGAAGATCCCTGTAATTTTCTGTGCTGAATGTGGTAATTATACCATTTTATGATTTTTATGTCAATAACCTTTCCCTTTTTCTAACCTTATTTTAACCTTTGAATGGCAAAAAAATACGGACGGCTTTTACACCGTCCGTTTGCTGTTTTAATCAGAATACAAATGTATCCGCAACGGTCATATCATCAAGATCAACGGAAACCATTCGTCCGCTGCCGATGATATAAAGCACTCCGTCAGTAACAACAGCTCTTTCAAAAGTGTAGCTGTCGTCAATGTCGTTGTACTCGAAAACGCCCTTCTGAGCGAAGCCGTTCTCATCGTATCCGAACACGAAGTACTGGTTCTTCACGCCGAACTCGTTGACGCTGGAAACAGGGATACCGACTATTTCGTTGTCGGTGTCGATAAGCATTGCCTTCTTGTCGCTTAGGGCAGGGGACTGCACCTTTGGGAACCGTGCAAATACTGTTTCGCTTATCTTCTCGCCGCTGTCTGCGCTGTAAAGCTCCAGCCTGAGACCGTTATATCCGCCGTTTTCGTCCTCACAGGCGGTTATGCCTGCCATAAGTCCGTCGGAAAGCTTGCTGACATAGGGTGCGATGAAGCACTTTGTCTCAGCATTTTCCACAGGAGCACTCTGGTCAAGGTCAACCACGAGAGAAGCATCTGTGCGGTTATTTTCAATAAGACTTGCATAATTGCCGTCAAACTTGACGGAGCCGATTATCACACCTGGGAGAAGTCCCTCTGCCTTGGAGATCACTGCAAGTGAGCTGTCAAGCGTGTAGATATCGGTAACTGCCATTCCGTTTTCGTCAAAGCTGCGGCAGGCGATCCTGAAACCGCCATCGCTCTCTGCCATGCTGTACCTGCTGATAAGCTCGCCCTCAACAGTTCCCGAAGCCTTGTAGGAAAGACCGCTTTCGGAAATTGCAAAGGAGGTAACAGCTGTGTAGGACTTGCCGTCCTTAGTGCCCGAAAATGCCACATAAAGGGTATCATCGGAGCAGAAAGCATTTGCATTGCTGCCCAGAACAGCCTTTACGGAAATGTTCACAGGCTCGCTGCACTTGACGGAGGAAATGATAGTGTAATCGGTATTGTTCGCTCCCTGGGGAACTGTGATATCTTCGGCGGCAACGTAGTGCTTTTCGCCATCGATATAGTAGCCGGGAACGTACTTATCAAGGTCAGCATTCTCGTCAAGGGGCGCTCCTCTGTAGTTGGAGTATCCCGTTACGAGGTATAGAACGCCGTTATCATCTATCCTTGCGGAGTTGTATTCGCCGTTCTGCTTATATGTTTTGATATGAGTAAGCGAGTCGGAGGAAATTGTGTATATATCTATGACCACATTTGTATGGTCTCTGCCGTCCTCAGACTTGTCACCGGAAGCTTTTTCTTCGCTTACAAGCACAAGAGAATTACCTCTTACATACATCTCAAAGGGAGGATTTTCGGTGGTTATCTCCTGTTTTACCGCCATATTGTCCTTTGAAACAACGTAGAGAGTTCCGCCGCAGATATAGTAGATAGAGCTGTCATCGCTCTTCACGATATCAGCATCTGAAAAATCAGAGCACACGGCATCAATATTCTTGCGTGAGGTATCCTCAGCGGGCGCTTCCGTAATAGCGGGAGTTGTTTCGGTGGCAGCGGGCACATCGGTGATTGCAGTGTCATCGGTGATAATTTCCACACCGTCGCCATTCTCGGCAGCGGCAGTTTCGCTGTTGGCTTCCGAATTAAGGTAAATTCCCGTGTAAATGCTGTACAGCTCATCATAAGACTGTACCTGAACAGCCTCGTAGTTGATCTCGCTTTCGATATCAACAGGCTTTGCGGTCTGCTGGCGAACAGCGGCAAATCCGCCTGCCAGAGCTATGCACGCAGCAGCTGCGGCGATAGTACGCATAATAATAGTACGGTTCGTTTTCTTTGCCGTGATCTTTTCGGAACGGTCAATGTCTGCGCTTGTATTTTTCTGTGCGCTGCGGTCTGCGTTCCTGAGCATTGCTTCAATATTCACGGGCAGCAGTTCCTCGGGAATATCAATGCTTTCAACGGCTTTTCTGAGATCCTTTTCAAAGCTCATGCTTCCGGCCTCCTTTCTTCAAAAAATCTAAGTCAGCAGCTGTTTCAGTCTGGCTTTCGCCCTTGCTACCTTTGAACGAACGGTGTTTGCATTTGTTCCGAACATTCTGGCAATCTCTTCGCTTTTATAGCCTGAAACAACACTGAGTGACAGCACCATACGTTCCTCTTCGCTGAGCTGCTTAAAGCCTTCCATTACCTCTATGCTGCCGAAATCTATTTCTTTACTTACAGCAGCCTCTTCGGCATCGCTGAGATCGTCCACATCTTCCCGGAAATTGTTTATCTCTTTATATTCCTTGCGCTTGTTTTTTATCTTTACCGTAAGGATCTTTATTATCCAGGCTTTGAATGCTTTTTCGTCCCTCAGCTTTGATATGGAGGTGTAAGCTTCCAGCACCGTGTCGCTAACCACATCGGAAGCATCGTGTTGATTGTTCAGGTTCAGCAGAGCGATCCGGTACAGATCCTTGTAAACAAGGGAATAAAGTTCGGCAAACGCTCCGGCATCTCCCGCCTGTGCACGTCTTACAGAGGCGGTAAAGTCCAAGCTCATTGTATTGAATCACCTCGCACCCGCTTTTGCAGCAAAGCGGATTGATATGATCTCGTACCGAGTTTATATATATGCTCGCTCTTCTGAGCCCTGTCATATATATAGTGCAGATCTGCGTGCGTTTTGTTGCAGAGAATTTTTATGTTTGGATATTCTCACAATCTATCACTGCATCAGATTTGATTTTTACTACACTTTGCACAATTTCGGCAGAGATCCGACAGAATTTTGCTTATTGGAAATATATCTTAGGCAAATAATGATCTTCATTTATGATCTGCGGCGATGCTATAAAAGCCGCAGAAACCGACCCGTTATACTTGGGCAATATATAGTTTATTTTACCCCAGATACGCTGTTATGTCAATATATATGATGTAAATTATTTGGAAGATGATGGAAATAGGGAGCATTAACGGATTTTGCCGAAAATGGTATAATTATTTCGCTGCCTTACTCCTATCCGCTTAACCACTGAGAGGCGGTGATAGCGGTGGACATATTCACTTTTACTATTTCGTTTCTTATTTCCGTTGGAGCAGGTGTTGTCGGCAATTATTTGTATGACGGCATCGGCAAGTGGCTGGACGGAAATAAGAAGTAAAACAAAAAGGCAGTCAGCACAAAAGAACGCCCTCGGAGGTCGCAACTCCGAGGGCGTTCGATTTATGATCCGAATGGAACACTCATTTCTTTTCGTGATAATTATACCACGTACATATATTTTTTTCAAGCAATAAAAAATTATTCCGCAGGCAAAGCAAACAAAAAACCGTTTCAACTATTGTCGAAACGGTTGTTGGTTGCGGAGGCAGGATTTGAACCTACGACCTTCGGGTTATGAGCCCGACGAGCTACCGAGCTGCTCCACTCCGCGATATTTTAGGTACTTTATCTGAGTGCTTAATTATTATAGCACAATAATGCTCACTTGTCAATACCTTTTTGAAAAAATTTTTTCAACGCAAAAAATACCATATACTATATAAATATGCGCCCTGTCTGACCTTATATCTCAGCCGCCGTAGCAGATATGTTCGCTGCGGTCTATCCTGTGTTCTATGCTCATTTCTCCGAAGCCGAAAAGGGCATAAAATGGCTTGATGTTGTCGCCGCCGCTTACGATGCCGTTTTCCACACTCAGGTCGGATATCCATGTGCAGTCCACATAATACCACTGACCGTCCAGCGCAACAGCGTTCCATGTGTGATTTGCGGGAGCTTCCGCCAGCTGCGCTCTGCTGTAGCCCTCGCTGGAGGAGCCGCCTTTAAGGTAAAGGCAATATATCCCCTGGCTGTGGCACAGCGCCGAATAAAAATTGGCAAAGCCGCCGCAGGTGGTTTTCATTCCGTTGTTCAGTATGGCCTCAAGAGATATTATGCTCAGATCTGCGGAATTATGCGCCGCATCATGATCATATGCGATATTCTGCCCCGTCCACATCGCAAGGGCATATGCCTTGCTGTAATCATCGGTGCAGCCGTCGCATACGGAATCGGATATGGCTTTTATCTGCATCATTATCTCAGCCGCAGTTTCATCATTGCCGCTTTCGGTGATATAGAGCCTGCAAAGCTCGGGGTCGGGGACTGTGTGGTTAAGGGTAAGGTACTCGTTTATGTCGATAACGCTCTCGATAGGCTCAAAGGTGCCGTAGGGAGTGGTATATTCGCTTTTGTCGTTTATGACCTGAGCAGGAGCATATGCCGCAAAGCACTTTTCCTTTGCCCTTGTCTGCTTTGCCTCATAGACCGCTTCACGGTCGGAAGGATACACCTCGGGGGTTCTGTTTACATAAACAATGGCAGCAGAAATGGCTGCGGCTGTGAGAAGCAGCGCAATAACAGCAATTATTAAGTTAAGATCGCTTTTTTTGATCTGCTTCATTTTTCAGCCTTTCTGCATAATTTCATTTGCTATACTAAGAATCTGTCATAAGTTGCAATAATTTTTGATAAATACCTATGATTATTCTACACGGCAAATATTATTTCAATATGAATATGCTGAGTAGTTTTTGGAAAATTAAGCTTAACAAGCCTATTTCCTGCGCTGTTGCACAAAATATCATCTTTCGGGAACAAATAAGCTATTGTACATATATGCTTTTTAAGTTATAATTATAGCAATGTAAATTTTCTTCCGCACCCCTTGACTTAAAGTCGGCTTTAAGTATTACAATATTATACAAGGGCATGATATATCGTGCTGTACTATAATAATGTATGTAAATTAAACAGGAGGAAAATTTATGCTGCTTGAAAAGATCAACAAACCTTCGGATATCAAAACCTTTACCGCTGACGAGCTTAACACCCTTGCGGGCGAGATGAGAGATGCACTTCTCTTCAAACTCAGCAAGCACGGCGGTCACTGCGGCCCCAATCTGGGCATGGTGGAAGCTGTAATTGCTCTGCACTATGTTTTCGACTCACCTGTTGATAAAATGGTGTTCGATGTGTCTCACCAGAGCTATTGCCACAAGATGCTAACAGGAAGAAAGGACGCTTTCCTTTACGCTGACCATCTGGACGATGTTTCGGGATATACCGAGCCTTCCGAGAGCGAGCACGACTTCTTTACCATCGGTCACACCTCCACTTCCATAAGCCTGGCAAGCGGTCTTGCAAAAGCCCGTGACCTTAAAGGTGAAAAGGGCAATGTTATCGCAGTTATCGGCGACGGCTCACTCAGCGGCGGAGAGGCTATGGAAGGTCTCGACTTTGCAGGCGAAATGAAGGGCAATTTCATCATCGTTGTAAATGACAATGATATGTCCATTGCCGAAAATCACGGCGGTATCTACAAAAACCTCAGGCTGCTGAGAGAAACCAGGGGAAAGAGCGAATGCAATCTTTTCCGTGCAATGGGTCTTGACTATGTTTTCGTTGAGAACGGCAATGACATTCCCTCGCTTATTGATGCGTTCAGATGCGTTAAGGACAGCACAATTCCTGTTGTAGTCCACATCGTTACCGAAAAGGGCAGAGGATACGCTCCCGCTGTGGCAAACAAGGAGCAGTGGCACTGGTGTATGCCCTTTGACCCCGAGACAGGCAAGCCCCTTTTCACCGCTGACGGTGAGGATTACGGCACAATAACCGCTGACTTCCTTATGAAGAAGATGAAAGCGGACAAGTCCGTATGCGCCATAACCTCGGGCACTCCCATGGTAATGGGCTTTGATGCCCAAAAGCGCAAAGAGGCTGGCAGCCAGTTCATCGACGTGGGCATTGCCGAGGAACACGCCGTTGCTCTTGCATCGGGAATTGCCGCAAACGGCGGAAAGCCCTTCTACGGCGTTTACAGCTCATTCGTTCAGCGCACCTATGACCAGATGTCCCAGGACCTCTGCATCAACAACAATCCCGCTGCTATTGCAGTGTTTGCTGCTTCCGTTTACGGAATGAACGATGTAACTCACCTTGGAATTTTTGATATCCCAATGCTGTCAAATATCCCGAACCTTGTATATCTTGCTCCCGTTACCAAGGAAGATTATCTTGCCATGATAGACTGGGCTGTTGAACAGAACGAACACCCCGTTGCAGTCCGTGTTCCCGCAAGCGTTATCTCCGACGGAAAGCCTGTAGCAAAGAATTTCAGTAAGCTCAACAAGTATGAAGTCACCGAGCAGGGCAGCAGTGTGGCAATAATCGCACTGGGCAGCTTCTACGGTCTCGGTCAGCAGGCAGCAAAGGCTATTGAGAGCAGAACAGGCAAAAAGCCCACTCTCATAAATCCCTATTTTATCACAGGCACAGACGATGAACTGCTGGAAAAGCTGGAAGCAGACCACTCCGTTGTTATCACTCTGGAGGACGGTATCCTGAACGGCGGCTTCGGCGAGAAGATCGCGCGCTTCTACGGCAATTCCGATATGAAGGTGCTGTGCTACGGTCTCAGGAAAGAATTTCTCGACAGATATGACGCAGGTGAGGTAATGAAAGCAAACCGCCTCACTCCCGATCAGATCGCCGAGGATGTTATAAATACACTTTAAAATTCAGTATGGCGGAGTAACCGTCCTGCTGACGAAAGGACGGTTTCTTATGTCAAATCCATACCTTCCCAAGTGGGAATATATCCCCGACGGCGAGCCGAGAGTTTTCGGCGACCGCATATACGTTTACGGCTCCCACGACAACGCAGGCTCGGACAGCTTCTGCGACTATGTGCTCAAATGCTGGAGCGCTCCCCTTAACGATCTGTCAAAATGGACATGCCACGGCGAGATATTCCGCACAAAAGCCGAGAAAGACCGTCCTGCCAATACCGACTGGACAGGGGAGAACAATCAGCTTTTTGCTCCCGATGTTGTGGAAAAGGACGGCAAGTACTATTTATATGCCTATATCATCAACGCCACAGGCTGCGTAGGCGTAAGCGACCGTCCCGAGGGTCCTTTCAAGCTCCTGAGCAAATATAAATACACCGTTCCCGATGAGATATGCTGTAACGGCTGGTTCATCGACCCGGGCGTGCTTGTTGACGACGACGGCAGAGTATATATCTACTGCGGCTTTGAACGCTCCTTTATGGCGGAAGTTTCCCAGAATATGTACGAGATAAGCGGCGATACCGTTATCGAGCACATTATCCCCATAGTTCCCGACAAGGAGCATGGCTTTGCGGAAGAGGAAAGCCTGTTCTTTGAGGCCTGCTCGCCGAGAAAAATAAACGGCACATATTATCTCATCTATTCACCAAAGCAGGGAAGCCGCCTTGCATATGCCACCTCCGATAAACCCACAGGCCCGTTCACATACCGTGGCTATATCGTGGATAACGGCGTTGACTACCCGGGCGGAAACGACCACGGCTCCGTTGCCTGCATAAACGGTCAGTGGTACATATTCTACCACAGAATGACCAACGGCACTATAATGTCAAGGCGTGGCTGCGTGGAAAGAATCGAAATTCTCCCCGACGGCACTATCCCGCCCGTGGAAATGACCTCTCTCGGATTTGAAGAGACACTCAATCCTTATGAGATAACTCCCGCTGATATTGCCTGCGTACTTAAAGGCGGCGCAACCATCATCGAAAAGAATGTGTTTGAGAGGGTCATAATCAATATCACAGACGGCTGCGAAATAGGCTACAAATATTATGATTTCGGCGATGACTTTACGGAAAAAAATATGGAATTTTCAGCTGATATCATCGGCTGCGGCTGTGACTGCACCGTTCACATCTTTGCGGACGATGAGGAGATAGGCTCCTTTGATGTGGGCAGAAACGGCGGAATCATCACCTGCCCCGTAAAATGCGTAACGGGAAGGCACGCTGTATATTTAAAGGTATCATCACCCTACAGCGGCTGGACAGGGGAGTATTTCAAGGCAAGAGATCTGTTCAATCTCCGCTCATTTGTGTTTATGAAATAAAAGCTCAGCAGACTATTAAAAGAGCCGGCACAAATAAACACAAAGGTAAAAAGTTTAGTCCACCTTTTCAAAGGTGGCAGGGGTCAAGGGGGCGGCGCCACCTTGTCGCCCTTGCCGCAGTGGTAAACTACGTTTACCTACGACATCCGTTCGTTTGCGGTAAGAATAATCAAACCGACAGCGGACAAATAAGAAAATCCATAAAGCCGCCTGCACCGAAAATTCAAAGTCTCACAAATGATAATAATATCTCAAATAAACTAAAAACTTTATTATGCAGGCGGCTTGAAACTGAGAGATGTTCCGTCAGGAACGGCGATTTCAGTTTCCGCCGATAGGCGCAGGTACGGACATATCTGCATACCATTTTAATCTGTCCGTACCTAATGCAAAGGAGACACCACCAGGTGGGAAGTATTAACCAAAGGTTAATTAAACTAAAGCAAGGGCAAAAAACGGCTTTCCCCGTGCCGCTTGTCGGCACATATTGCCGCTTCGGCACATATTCCCCCTGATGGTTTCTCCGTGCATTTGCAAAAGGCAAGCACTCACTCTTCCTTACACCCCTATTCCCATCCGTTTTTTATCCCCCTACATTTTGCTTGCCGCCGTGTCCGAACCCCGTTCATCTATTTGCACTCACTTATATAGCCACGTTTACGGACTTTGCTTCACCCCGTTCTTTTATTTGCTGTTCTTTTTTTTTATGAGAGCAATTTTATAAATGTGTGCTTTTACCGCCGTGTATTTCATTTGTGGATTGGCTGACAGTTTTTTCTCAACATCGACCTAAAGATATACTATATAAAATACAAAATAACATGACATGAAAAAATTCCCGTGGATTTTGTCCCACAAGCGGGGGAAAATTTGAAAAAAGGGCTTGACAAAACGATTTCTATATGTTATGATAAAAATACCTCTTTATGGGGTTTATTTTTTTGCGCTTATTTTTGGCGCACCCCCATGGACGGGCATTCCGTCAGAGAGGGAGGCAGTGGAAAGAATTTGTCTTTCCTAAACAGTATTAACAGGAGGTGCCGATATGAGAGTAAAGGTAACATTGGCTTGCACAGAGTGCAAACAGCGCAACTACAACACAAAGAAAAACAAGAAGAACGATCCCGACAGACTTGAGATGAACAAGTACTGCAAGTTCTGCAAGAAGCATACTCTTCACAGAGAAACTAAGTAAGGGGCTGATTTGAATGGCAGATAAGAAGTCCGCAGCAAAAGCAGAAACCAAGCCTGCCAAGAAGCCTCAGGCAAAAACAGTCAAAAAGCCTAACAAAGTTGTAAAGTACTTTAAGGATCTCAAGAGTGAGTTCAAGAAGGTCGTTTGGCCTTCCAAGAAAACTGTCGTTAACAACACCTCAGTCGTTCTTGTTGCAATGATATTCAGCGGTCTGGCTATCTGGGGAATCGACTCAGCATTCGCAGCCGCACTCAAGGGTCTTCTTAATCTGGTAGGCTGATTTTCTGAAAACGGTTTTCAAAAATACTACAAAGGATGGTTGAAAATATGTCAGAGGCAGCAAAATGGTACGTTATTCACACCTACTCGGGATACGAAAACAAGGTTGCTCAGACGATCCTTAAGGTTGTGGAAAACCGTAAGCTTCACGATCTCATTCCCGAAGTCAGAGTTCCTACCGAAATGGTAATGGAAAAGAATGACAAGGACGAAATGCGTGAGGTAGAGCGCAAAATTTTCCCCGGCTATGTTCTGGTGAAAATGATCCTTACCGATGACAGCTGGTATGTTGTAAGAAATACACGAGGCGTTACGGGCTTTGTCGGCCCCGGAAGCAAGCCTGTTCCTCTCAGCGAGAAAGAGGTTGCGGCTCTCGGCGTAGATCACGGCGTAAAGGCTGCAGAGGCAGATTTCAAGATCGGAGACAGGGTGAAGATCACCACGGGTCCTATGGAGGGCTTTATCGGAGAGGTAAAGGCTATCAGCTCCGAGGACAACACCGTAGATGTTTCCGTTTCAATGTTCGGAAGAGAAACTCTTGCTACACTGGATATTTCCCAGGTCAGGGTTTCGGACGAATTCTAATTTAAAAGTTCTGGTCCGTATGGATATCATGCGGCATACGATTTATGGAGGTGTGCATTATGGCACAGAAAGTAGTTGGCTTAATCAAGCTTCAGATCGCAGCAGGTAAGGCTACACCTGCTCCCCCTGTTGGCCCTGCACTCGGTCAGCACGGTGTAAATATCATGGCATTCACCAAGGAATTCAATGAGAGAACCAAGAACGATATCGGTCTTATCATTCCTGTAGTTATCACAGTTTATGCAGACCGTTCCTTCTCCTTCATTACTAAGACTCCTCCGGCTGCTGTTCTCATCAAGAAGGCAATCAACCTTCAGAGCGGTTCCGGCGTTCCCAACAAGACAAAGGTCGGCAAGATCACCAAGGAGCAGATCAGAAAGATCGCTGAGACAAAGATGCCTGACCTCAACGCTGCTAACATTGACAGCGCAATGAGCATGATCGCAGGTACTGCACGCTCCATGGGCGTAGAGGTTGTTGACTGAGTTAAGCTTGAGTAAAGTGGGAGGATATTTCCGATTGACCACTGATAGGAGGAAAATAAATAATGAAACACGGTAAGAAATATATTGAAAGCGCAAAGCTTGTTGACAGAAACAAGCTCTACGAAAGCAATGAAGCTCTTGACCTCGCTTGCAAGGCTGCTAAGGCTAAGTTTGACGAGACCATCGAAGTTCACGTTCGTCTCGGCGTTGACTCCCGTCACGCTGACCAGCAGGTTAGAGGCGCAGTTGTTCTTCCCAACGGTACCGGTAAGAACGTAAGAGTATGCGTATTCTGCAAGGAAGACAAGTACGAGGCTGCTAAGGCTGCAGGCGCTGAGTTCGTTGGCGGTCAGGATCTCGTTGATAAGATCATGAAGGAAAACTGGATGGATTTCGACGTTGTAATCGCATCCCCCGATATGATGGGTCTTGTAGGCCGTCTCGGTAAGGTTCTCGGTCCCCGTGGACTCATGCCTAACCCCAAGGCCGGTACAGTTGCTCCCGACGTTGCAAAGGCTGTAACTGAGGCTAAGGCAGGTAAGATCGAGTACCGTCTCGACAAGACCAACATCATTCACTGCCCCATCGGCAAGGCATCTTTCGGTGCTGAGAAGCTCACCGAGAACTTTGAGACTCTTCTCGAAGCTATCGTTAAGGCTAAACCCGCTGCTGCAAAGGGTACTTACATCAAGTCCTGCACAGTTGCTTCCACTATGGGCGTAGGCGTTCCCGTTTCTACTTCCAAGTATGGTGTCTGATTCATTCAGAAAATAATTTCAAAAGCCGTCTGATTTTTTCAGGCGGCTTTTTTACTGCCCTTTTCACGGAAATAACATTCATTTTACAGCCATATCACACTGTCTGCAAACAACTGATGATTTACGTTGATTTTACTGTATTTTCTCCTGAGTATGATAGATACAAAATCCGTTTGGATATATAATAGGCTCATAAACCAATACAAAGGAGTAAAATGAATGAAAACTATCGCTAAAAGACTGTCCGCAGCGGCGGCAGCACTGGTCATCGCAGCAGGTTCCGTTTACACAGGCGTATGTCTTACTCAGAACGGCACCGTATCGGCAGCAGAAACAACAGCTGCATCTTCCGCCTACAAGGGTAAAAAGCCCAAGTACATCTTCATGTTCATCGGCGACGGAATGAGCTATCCTCAGATCCAGGTAACACAGGACTACTATTCGGCAATGCGTGACGACAACAACAACGATATCCTCGAGGCAAATTCGTATCTTAACTTCACCCACTTTGAAGCAACAGGCTCTGCGGTCACATACGATTCATCTTCCTTCTGCCCCGATTCCGCTTCCACCGCAACTTCTCTTTCCACAGGCTACAAGACCTACAGCGGAACAATAAACATGGACGAGACCTATACCACATCTTATGAAACTATCGCTGAAAAGCTTAAGGATCAGATGGGCTACAAGGTGGGCATCGTTTCCAGCGTTAACCTTAACCATGCAACTCCTGCCGCATACTATGCACATCAGGCAAGCAGAAACAGCTACTATGAGATCGGTCTGGAGCTTATTGATTCCGATTTCGACTACTTTGCAGGCGGCGGACTCAAGCAGGCAGACGGTAAGAACGGCGACCGGAAGAATCTTTACGACCTTGCTGAAAAGAATGGCTACAACGTTATCATGACACAGGACGAGGCTGAAAAGCTCACTGCAAAGGACGGCAAGGCTATCATCATCGGCGAAACTCTGGCAGACTCCGACGCACTTTCCTATGCAAATGACCGCAAGACTGACGAATGGGCACTTTCCGATTACGTTGAAAAGGGCATCGAGGTTCTTGACAACGACAAGGGCTTCTTTATGATGGTAGAAGGCGGAAAGATCGACTGGGCTTGCCACGCAAATGACGCAGGCTCCACCATTGCCGACACAGTTGCTCTCGGCGGTGCGGTAAACAAGGCTATCGAATTCTACAATCAGCACCCCGATGAGACCCTTATCGTTGTAACAGGCGACCACGAAACAGGCGGTCTTACCATCGGCTACGCAGGCACAAACTACGATACATTCCTTACAAACCTCAAAAACCAGAAGCTTTCCTACGCTAAGTTTGACAGCGACTATGTTGCAAAGTACAAGGAAAACAACACAAGCTTTGAAGATGTAATGAAGGATATCACCCGTCTCTTCGGTCTTAAAGCTCCCGCAGGCTCCGCTGAAAGAGAAGTTCAGAAGGACAGCGCCGACAAGCACCCCGAATCCAACAATGACGGTACTCTTGAGCTTACCGAGTATGAATATCAACTCCTCAAAGACGCTTACACCGCTACAATGACAAGAACAGGCGACGAAGAGCTTAGCCAGGCAGAATATGTTCTCTACGGCTCCTACGAACCCCTCAGCGTTACTATCACACATCTGCTCAACAACAAGTCAGGCGTAAACTTCGCTTCCTATGCACACACAGGTCTCCCCGTAGGAGTATTCGCACAGGGCGCAGGCAGCGAGCTGTTCAACGGCTACTATGACAACACCGATATCTACAACAAGCTCGCAGAGCTTACAAACGTCAAGTAATAACAATGTCATAAGTCTTACTTCTTCATAATTGCTTCCACTCCTTAATATATGTTATGATATGATCTTATACTAATCACCAATAAAACTATAGACAAAAAATCATCGCATAATCCATATACGCAAGATTATGCTCAATTTTTTGTATAGTTTTTAATTGGTGCTTAGTATTATTTAAAAGGCGGAGCCTGAAAGGGTTTCGCCTTATCTTTAATAATAAAGAGGAAAACATGAAAAACAAATTAAAGGAAATAATGCCCGTTATTGCTGGGCTTATCGTAATACTTATTCTGATAATCATTCCCACGGGCTTTGAGGGCGCTCAGATATTCAAAGGCACCGAACGTGTTCCCGCAAAGGTACTTTCAACAGATAACTCACAAATTGTTGATAACGGACTTATCAGAACAGGCGAACAGAGCTGCTCCGTAGAAGTGCTCAAAGGAAAATTCAAGGGAGCAGTTATAGGCAGCGCCGTTAATATGCTGACAGGCTCCTATGAAAATGACAAGATATTTGCTGAGGGGGACAAGGCGCTTATCATCATCAGCTACAGGGACAGCGAGATACTCTCCGCTGCAATGATAGACCACTACAGGCTCAATTATGAGATTATTCTTGCTGTGATATTTGGCGCTCTGCTCATAATCACCGCAGGAAAAACAGGCTTCCGCTCCCTGCTTTCATTTATAATCACTATACTTGCGGTGTGGAAAGCAGTTGTTCCATTGTATCTCAAAGGCATTGACCCCATAGTCAGCGGTGCGGTGTTCATCACACTGCTTTCCGTAATAATAATCGCCATGGTCTATGGCTTTGACAGGCGGTGCTTTGCGGCAACTGCGGGAGTAATGTCGGGCGTGATGGTTGCGCTGGTATTCGGTGCAGTGTTCACCAACATTTTCAAGATACACGGCGCAGTAATGTCCATGTCCGAAAGTCTTCTGTACTGCGGATATGGCAATCTGAATCTCACAAGCATATTTACCGCCAGCATTTTCATCGGCTCCTCGGGAGCTATGATGGACCTTGCTGTGGATATAACCTCGGCTATGTACGAGATAACTCAGAAAAAGCCCGACATAACCGCCAAGGAGCTTATCATATCGGGTATGAATATAGGCAGGGCAGCCATGGGAACCATAAGCACGACCCTGTTGCTGGCATACACGGGAAGCTGCATTGCTATGCTCATGGTATTTATGGCGCAGGGCACTCCTCTTGTGAATATCCTCAACTACAAATACGTTGCGGCTGAGATAGTCCACACCGTTGCGGGAAGCATTGGTCTTACGGCAGTTGCTCCCCTTACGGCAGTGCTTGGCGGAACTGTTCTGACCTACGGAACAAAAGCTGCAAAAAGCGAATAGAAAAAATGCTTCCTTATCAGACGATAGGGAAGCATTTTGTTATACTTTATATTCCGACAGCCTGAGGCAGTCGCTTATAAGTGCGATAAGCTCGGAATTGGTGGGCTTGTCGCCGTCAAAGCTTATCTTGCAGTGAAGCTTGTCCTCAATGAACTTGCTGTCTCCGTTCTGCCTGTCCCATGCGGTGGTTATGGCATGGCGTATGGCTCTCTCCACACGGGTGGGCGTGGTCTGGTTGGTCTGGGCAACGGTAGGGTAGAGCCTCTTTGTTATGCTGTCAAGGACGGTCATATCCTCGGTAGCGAGCATTACTGCCGAACGCAGATATCTGTAACCCTTTACATTGGGTGGTACTCCCATTTTCTGGATTATCTCCGTAACTGTTCTTTCAAGGCCGCTTTGGCTGCCTGTCCACAAAGAAGGCTTTTTAGTGTAAGATGCCGTTCTGTGGCCAAAATATTTCTGCAAAAGCTCTTCAAATTCCCATTCCCTGCGGCAGCAATGGACAAAGCCAAATTCGTCAAATGCAGAAGGTTCAGATGTGATAATAAAACATGGCGCATAATGCTCGATGTTCTTGAAAAAGCAGAATACCTTTAAAAGTTCATCCTTTCCTATTGATCCGGTATCTGCTGCAAATGCTGAAAGGTCAGAGTTGAGCATCGCTGACGTTATCGAGACAGCGTCAGGTCGGGTACGGACGCAGCTGTATCCAAGCTCGGTGAGAGTATCATACAGTGAACAGTATTTACTGTCGCAAACTGCTATTTTGTCAAATGAAGACATTTTATCATCCTTTCGATATTGGCTCCTTTGCCAACATATTTAATGTACATGAATATTGTCTCACTCATCCTTATAATGCGTCTCTATATGTACAATTTACGGCCGTTAATTTATGACAATATGATAACATTTATTACAATTTCTGTCAACGTGTGCACTAAGCGACAAAAGTCCCTTTTCAATGACTATGGAAGGACAAAATTATTTATTATAATAATATTACTGATTTATATCATATAAATATTATTTTTATATAATATATTTTCAATTTAAATTCAATTTTCATATTATTTGTCTCTAAATGGCTATAATACGTCATTTGGCAAGATACGCATATATGTATCGCAGCAAAAGGCATCAGTCCCCATAAGATAAACTTTTTATAAACACGGCTGTGCAGGTGTTTTTTTACCGTCAAGACATATTTTTCGGATTAACGATATCTTAACCATCAGGTTTACATTTTCTGTATTCACATTCACTTTTTGATTGATTATCTCTGCTTTTTATTTTCAGTTAAGTTACAAATACTGCTAAAGGATAAGTTTTACACTGAAATTATTAACAAGTCATTGTTTATTATATTCAAACACAAAGGTCGGAAGCTTGTTCCGACCTTTGATAATTATCTTTTGCTGCAAATGTCTCCGATAGCTCTGCACAGCATATCCGTTTCAACGGTTGTGTTGAAGCATGAGGGGGAAAACCTGATAGCGCCGTTTGGGAGCGTACCTGCCGCCTTATGGGCAAGACCCGAGCAGTGCAGTCCTCCACGGAGGGCAAAGCCCCTGTCGCTGAGCAGAGATGTTGATTCTTCGGGCAAAATGCCGTCCAGATTGAAAAGGACTATGGGAAGATATTTTGCCCTGTCACGCCTGTATATCCGCACGCCGTCCAGCCTTTCAAGTCCTGCTATGAACCTGCTGCAAAGGGCGTTCTCGTGATTGGATATCCTGTCATGACCATACCTGTTTATAAAGTCGATGCCTGCGCCTACGGAAACTATGCCCACGGTGTTCACCGTGCCGCTTTCCAGTCCCTCGGGGAGGAACGGGGTCTGCTCCAGCTCAAGGGAAGTGCTGCCCGTTCCGCCCTCCATGATATGATAGATAGGGAACTTGCCGTCGGTTATCATAAGTCCTGTGCCGGAGATCCCGAAAAGTCCCTTGTGTCCCGGCATACAAAGGATATTTATATTATCCTCCTGCATATTTACAGGCAGCACGCCGCAGACCTGTGCGCCGTCCGCTATGAAGCATATGCCATGGCGGCGGCACATCTCTCCGATGCGCCTGAACGGAAGCAGCTGACCTGTTACGTTGCTGCCCAGAGTACAGACAACGGCAGCTGTTTTTGGCGTGATGAGCCTTTCAAAGTTCATCACGGTAACATCGTCATCGGGGTGCACCTCGGCAATGCTGTAGGTAAGCCCCCGCTTTGTCATTTCATAAACAGGGCGTGCAACGGAGTTATGCTCTAAGTTTGAGATTATTACGTGAAAATCACGCTTTTCCCTGAGAGCCTCCTCCGCAATGCCCTTGACGGCAATATTTATACTATGTGTGCAGTTTAAGGTGAATACCACGTTCTGCGGCTCTGCGCCGAACATTTGTGCTGCCTTTTCCCTTACGCTGTAAACGGCAGACGAGGCGCTTATGGACAGCTTATGTCCGCTGCGCCCGGGATTTCCGCCGTATCTTACAATGGCATCGGCAGCGGCGCTTCTTACAGAAGCAGGCTTTGGATAGGTAGTTGCGGCGCTGTCAAAATATATCACATAAGATCATTCCCTCCGGATAATATGTTTATTTAACTTCACTTACGGTCTTATAGGGGATCTTGTTATCCTCCATAAGCTTTATAAGCTCAGCTGACGGCGCATCGGTGAGGACGCTGTAGCCGCAGCCGTGTGCGATATTGGCGGGTGTACGTCTTATCTCTGCGGAATGTCCCGCTTTATTCAGAACAGTCTTTGCCTTGTTTGCAAAGGTCACTGAGGCAAAGGCTATGATATGCTTCTGCACATTATCACCCTTTCGTGATCGGCTTACCGAGCCGTATATCAATGCCTATACGCAGCTCAGTATAAGTATTATATTCACCTGACGGGCGAAGTGTCACTGTGAAGCAATATCGGGATTGACCTTTTCCCGTGAATGTGATATTATAAGTATTGTCAGGTCTCTACCATTATTTTTCCTGTGTCTTCGCTTCTGAGGGCTATGACTGCCCCTCGGATAAGATAGGCGGTAGGGTCGCCTGCGGGGCTTCTGTGGAGGCAGATAACTCTCGTCCCCTCGATAAGTCCCATGTCCATCAGCCTGCGGCGCATACTGCCGCTGCTGTTCATTGCCCTGACCGTGGCTGTTGTGCCCTCGGCAAGGCTGGAAAGTGTTGTATTCATAAGTACAAGACCTCTGTTATGTTAGTTATTATATGTTATACTAAGCACCAATTAAAAAATATACAAAAAATCGAGCATGATCTATGCGATGATTTTTTGTATATAGTCTTATTGGCGATTAGTATTATAATATGTTGAAATATGTTACTGTGTTAATCGGAGGAAATATGCCAAGATTTTTTATTGATGAGGACGCTCTCAGGGGCGATGAAATTGTTATCACAGGCGGTGATGCCGTTCACATCGGCAGGTCGCTTAGAATGAAAACAGGCGATGAGATAACCTTTTGCCGCATGGGGATTGAATACAAAACTGTCATCGAAAAGATGACTTCCGATGAGGTTTACTGTAAGATAACTGAGCAGTCCCCCTCCTCGTCCGAGCCGAGATTAAGGCTGTCCTTATATCAGGCTTTGCCAAAGCAGGATAAGGCGGAGCTTATCATTCAGAAATGCACGGAGCTTGGTGCGGCGGAGATAGTTTTCTTTCTCTCCCGCAGATGCGTATCACGCCCCGATGAAAAATCCGCACAGAAAAAGCTTATCCGCTGGCAGAAGATCGCTGAGGAAGCCGCAAAGCAGTCCGGCAGGGGAGAGATACCTGTTATCAGGGGCATTTTGTCCTTTGATGAAGCTGTAAACTCCTTTGCGGACAAGGATATAAGTCTTTTCTGCTATGAAAACGGCGGACAGAGGCTTTCGGAGGCTGACATATCCTCTGCCAATACCTGCGGAGTTATGATAGGCGCAGAGGGCGGCTTTGACAGGGACGAGGAGGAAAAAGCCTGTGCTGCGGGAGCAACCCCCATATGGCTCGGCAAGCGCATTCTCCGCTGCGAGACCTGCCCCATTGCAGTGACTGCTATTATTATGAATATTGCTGGGGAAATGTGAGGTTTATTGTTTGTGCTGACCTGTAAAAATGTTAATTTGTCCGTACCTGCGCCTTACGGCGGAAACTGAATTGCAATTTCTGCGAAATTGCTCTCAGTTTCAAAGCCGCCTGCACTTTAAAGATTTTGATTTATTTGAAGTAAACTTCTTACTTTGCTTGATTTTGAATTTTCAGTGCAGGCGGCTTTAGACATTTTCTTTTGTCGATTATCAGCTCGATTGTCTTAACCGTCAGCAAACGGATTTCGCTGCTTGCGAGCAGCGACCAGATGGCTCTGCCCTCAGTGGACTTCCTAAACCCTTTGCCTTGTGCTTATTTGCAAGGATTTGCTTGTTTTCCTTTTTACCCTTTTAATAAAATAACCGTCTCGGATTTTTTCCGAAACGGTTATTTTTATTATTTCACTTCTCCATAGACCCTTACATAATCCACCTTGATACTGTCGGGCAGATCTTCGGGGCTTGGTGCGCCTGTCCAGCCGCCTGTTTCTGCGGAAACTATGACATACAGCGGAACCTCACAAGTTCCTCTTGCTTTCTTTGCGTCTGTACGCCAGCTTTCCTTGCCGTCGATATAATAAACATACTCATCTTCCGTCCAGAGCAGTCCGAATGTATGATAATTGCCGTCATACACATTTGCGCTGACCACCTGTCCCGATGACTTATGTGCTTTTCCGTAGCCGTCCCAATTAAGTGTATGCTGTATCTTTTTTTCATTATGGAACGGCGACTCATAAATGTCTATCTCTGTGCCGTCCTTTCCGCCGTTATTTTCGCTCAGGACGCTGTCGCCCATGAGCCAGAAGGCTGTCCAATAGCCGGGCTTTGAATTAAGAGTGCATCGCACCTCAAAATACCCGTATGCCTGCTCGAAAAGTCCCTTTGTTTCCACCGCTCCCGAATTGAAGCGGTCTGTTTCCTCGTCGTAAGACATTTCAAGGACAAGGCTTCCCTCTCCGTCAAGATATGACATTTCATCACACCAATAGTTGTTAAGGTCCTGCCGTCTCTGCTCGTCTGCCCTTTTCCACTTTGATGTATCAAGCTCTGTTCCGTCAAAGTTGTCCTCAAAGGTAATGGCATAATGCCTGCCGTCGATGAACTTATCGTTTCCGTCAGTACCCAGTCCCACAACGCCTGTTACGGCGGTCTGGACGGCTGTGAGGAACGCAAGAAGCTTTGATGTCATATTATCACTCCCTATCAATTCCGCCTGTTTTTCTGAGCTTGGAGAGCCATATTATAAGCACGCTCACATCGGCAGGGGACACGCCCGAAATTCTGCTTGCCTGACCGATATTCTCAGGCTTTACCTTATTGAGCTTTTCTATCGCTTCAAGGCTCAGTCCGCCGATATCCTTGTAATCCACATTATCGGGGAGCTTTTTCTCTTCAAGCTTTCTTACATGATCTACTTCCATAAGCTGACGGGCAATGTAGCCGTCATATTCTATCCTGAGACCCACCTGCTCCTTTACCTCGTATGAAAGCTCAGGGCGTTCATCGTCAAAGGGTGCAATGTCGTCATATGATATCTGGGGGCGCTTTATAAGCTCGGACATTTTAAGTCCTGTTGAGATAGCCGCTGTGCCCTTGCTCATAAGCATTTCATTAAGCTCGGGTGAGGGGCTGACGGATTTTTTCTTTACACGCTTTATCTCCGCTTCTATCTGAGCCTGCTTTTCAAGGAATTTTTCATATCTCTCATCGGAGATAAGTCCTACCTCGTGACCGATAGGCGTAAGGCGCTCGTCGGCATTGTCCTGCCTGAGTATGAGTCTGTATTCGCTGCGGCTGGTCATCATTCTGTAGGGGTCGGTGCAGCCCTTGATAACAAGGTCATCGATAAGCGTGCCGATGTAGGAAGATGAACGGGGGAGAGATATCTGCTCTCTGCCGTGGACTGCAAGGGCGGCGTTTATTCCTGCGATAAGTCCCTGTGCGGCAGCCTCTTCATAGCCCGATGTTCCGTTGAACTGACCTGCGCCGTAAAGTCCGCTTATTTTCTTGAATTCAAGGGTGTGCTTCAGGTCCTGCGGGTCGCAGCAGTCGTATTCGATGGCATATGCGTTTCGCATTACCTCAACGTGCTCCAGTCCCTTTATGGTGTGCAGAAATTTCAGCTGAACGTCCTCGGGAAGAGAGGAGGACATTCCCTGCAGATAATATTCATCGGTGGTAAGACCCATTGGCTCGATAAAAAGCTGGTGACGGGGTCTGTCGGGAAAGCGCATTATCTTATCCTCAATAGAGGGGCAATATCTGGGGCCTATGCCGTGTATCCTGCCCGAATAAAGAGGTGAACGGTGGATATTCTCACGTATAGTCTTGTGGGTCTCATCATTTGTGTAAGCCACATAGCAGGAAACTATATTTTTAAGACCCTCTCTGGGAGTTTCAAAGGAAAATGGCTGGATATCCTCATCGCCGTCCTGGCGTTCGAGAAGGTCAAAGTTAATGCTTCTCTTATGCACACGGGAGGGTGTGCCTGTCTTGAATCGCCTGAGATGAACTCCTATCTTTTCAAGGCTTGCGGAAAGATATCTTGCGGGGAGGGTGGCATCAGGCCCGCTTTCGTAGCTCACATCTCCCACATGGATAACGCCTTTGAGATATGTTCCCGTTGCGATGATGACCTTTTTCACATTGTACCTTGCGCCAAGGGCTGTGACAATGCCTGTTACTGTGCCGTTCTCAGCCAGTACCTCTGTTACCTCAGCCTGCTTTATGTACAGATTATCCTGATCCTCGCATACCTTTTTCATATACTCATGGTACTTCACCCTGTCTGCCTGAACACGCAGGCTGTGAACGGCAGGGCCTTTTCCACGGTTGAGCATTCTGCTCTGGATAAAGCATTTGTCGGCAGATTTGCCCATCTGACCGCCCAGCGCATCTATCTCACGGACAAGATGACCCTTAGCCGTTCCTCCGATAGAGGGGTTGCAGGGCATATTTGCAATGCCGTCAAGGGTGATCGTGAAAAGAGCCGTCTTTACCCCCAGACGTGCGCAGGCAAGAGCAGCTTCCACTCCCGCATGACCCGCTCCCACAACGGCAACGTCAAAATCATCTACATAGTAATTATCCATATTTATTCTTCCAATCCTAAAAATATAAACCGAATGTCTGCTTTTTTAATTGCTGAGCTGCAAATAAAACGTATATCACCGAATACCTAAACGAGGTGGCTGCGGCAACATGCCGCCTACTTGCCTACACAGAAATGTGAGAATACTTCATTTACAACGGATTCCGTGGTGCGCTCTCCCGTAAGTTCAGTCAAAGCATTTTCAGCTTCGTCAAGAACAATGTTAACAGCATCAAGAGTAATGCCGCCCTTAACCGCATCAAGCGCTTCGGAAATGCAGCTTATCGCCTTGTCAAGACACTGCTTCTGGCGCTCATTTACGGAAAGCTCCTCACATACATTACTATCTGTAATAAATAAATCATACAATACTTCTTGTAATTTATCTGTACCCTCACCCTTTGCGGCAGAGATTTCAACAACATTATCAAAATTGTTGAAAACCTCCTGCCTATCAAGAACGCCCTCACAATCGCTTTTGTTTATGCAGGCAATTTTCTTGGCAGAGGCATTTTTGCAGGCTCTTATAAGGCTCTTGTCATCATCATCAAGAGGAATGCTGTTGTCAAAGACAGCAATGATAAGGTCAGCGGAGGAAAGCTTTTTCACTGCCTTTTCAATGCCTGCTCCCTCAATGATGTCTTCCGTTTCACGTATTCCCGCAGTGTCGGAAAGGCGCAAGACAATGTCTCCCAGACGGACGGACTCTTCAACAATATCCCTTGTGGTGCCTGCAATATCCGTGACAATGCTCCTGTCACAGCCGCTGAGCAGATTCATAAGGGTGCTTTTGCCCACGTTGGGCTTTCCTGCAATTACCGTGTCTATGCCTGCCTTTAAGATGCGGGTGTTGTCATATGCACGGCGGATTTTTTCAAGCTCGCTGAGGATATCGGAAAGCTCTGCGCACATATTGTCGTCATCGACCTCGGGAATATCATCTTCGGGGTAATCTATCCATGCGCCGATCTCTCCCAGCAGATGCAACAGCCTTTCGGAGCAGCCGTGTATCTTTTTGTAAAGCATTCCCTCACGGACATTGAGCGCACGCCTGTGGGAAGCATTGCCCTCGGCGGATATGATATCCATTACCGCCTCCGCCTGAGTAAGAGAAAGCTTGCCGTTTATAAAAGCTCGCTTTGTAAATTCTCCCCCGGGAGCAGGCACGGCTCCGCAGTCGTATATGGCTCTTAGCACCTTTTCGGTGATGAAAATGCCGCCGTGGCATGATATTTCAGCCACATCTTCGCCTGTGTATGACCTTGGCGCTCTGAAAATTGTGATAACTCCGTCGTCCAGCTCATCGCCATCGGAGGTGTGTATCTTGCCGTATGCGCAGGTGTAACCCTCCATTTCGGAAGGCTTTTTCTTTGATGAAAGGGGAGTAAATATCCTGTCAGCAATTTCAAAAGCATTATCCCCCGATATCCTTATGACGGAAATTCCGCCTGCCGCACGGGGAGTTGAAACTGCGGCTACGGTGCTGTCGGAAATTATCATGCCCTGTCTTTCCTTTCTGAGGCTCTTTCTCTCAGCTTTGCACGGATATTTTCAAATTCCTTTCTGTACTTTACAGAGTGCATACTTGGGAAAGCCTTGATCATTCTTTCAACGTTCTTATCGCTGAACGCCACAAGAGCGTCATATCTTGCACGGAGCTTTTCAACAGTTTCGTCCTTCATATCGGTAATATTTTCCTTGATGTCATTTCTAAGCTCGGCAGCTTTTTCCTCGCCCTCCATCCTCTTGACATAGATAGCGGCAGCGGCTTCACTGCCCTTGTCAACGGCAGTAAGTGCGGTATCCGCAAGAGCTTTGCCAAGCTTCTGGGAGCTGTTGTACATTTTCTCCGATATTTCGGAAATCTCTTTCAGTCTCAGGTTCAGCTTATATACAGCCGCTACGGAATTGGAGCAGTCAATGATTATAAGCACGCCCATAACGCCGATGAAAACAGTTCCCGCAGTTGTGGGAATACTGTCAACCAGCCATTCTATCTGCGGCTCTGCGCAGTATTCAACGATAAGGCAGCCCATTCCCCAGAGGATACTGGTTTTAAGGCAGATATACCCCTTGAAATTAAAATGCTCGTCCGAATAATCCCACCAGACATTGTGGAATATCATCTTCATGGTAACGCCCACAAAAAGCTCAAACGCCGTACATATAAGCGACGAACAGATGAACATAAGTATTGGGATATCCATGAACGGGTGGAGCAGTATGGTTATTATCAGCACACCGAAGCCGTATATGGGGCATATGGGCATACTTAAAAATCCACGGTTTGAATACTCGCCCATTTTAAGCGCATGGGCGCACACCTCTATTGCCCAGCCGATAAACGACCACACAATAAACAAAAGGCACATTTCGTACAGGCTGAAGCCTAAAATATCAATTTTCTCGTAAAACATATCACTTATTCAGCTTCTCTTTCAGTTCCTTTGCTATCTTTTCGTATTCCAGCTTGTCGATCTCCATGGCGTTTGATACCATCATTTTCTTGGCCGCCTTGAGATTTTCGGCTGTGTATTTGGTATTCATTCTGTCTTTCCACTGCTTTTCGATCTTCTTATCCTGCTTATTCTTTTCTTTGATAAGCTCCTTGAATGTGTTAGGTTCTTTTTTCCCGAAAAGTATTCCCATGTCAATTCTCCTGTCTGATAATATACCGAAAAGGGGTAAGAAAAACTTACCCCTTTATGAAATTATTCTTCAGTATCTTCCTGATCGTCCTCGTCATCATCGGGAGCTTCGTCAATAACGACCTCGTTCTGCTCTTCTGCGGCAGCCTCAGCCATTTCCTTTTCAAGCTCTTCCTCGGAGGGCTGTTCTATCTTTTCTGTCTCGGCGCTGTCGTCATGCTCGGCACGGGTGAATGCAACCACTCTGTCTTCGCCGCTTACTCTCATAAGCTTAACGCCCGTTGCATATCTTCCCATGATGCGGATATCGCAGGCACGTATTCTTATGATAACGCCGTCTGTTGCTATCATGATAATATCGTCTTCCTCGTCAACTATCTTTATGCCGCATACATAGCCCTTATCATCGGACACCTTGTAGTTGAGCATACCATAGCCGCCTCTGTTCTGGATACGGTAATCATCAAGCTTTACACGTCTTCCCAGACCCTTATCGGTAACGGTGAGAACGCTTGCGCCCTCTCTAACTCTTGCCATGGAAACAACATAGTCGCCGTCTCTGAGCTTTATTGCCTTTACGCCGTGAGCGGTCCTGCTCATAGGTCTCATCTGGGTCTCGTCGATTCTGATAGCGTAGCCGTTTCTGGTGGCAACTATTACCTGAGCGCTGCCGTCGGTAAGTCTTACGCCTGCTATCTCATCGCCATCATCAAGACCAACGGCTCTCAGACCGTTCTTTCTCACATTCTTGTATGCGGAAAGGGGAGTTCTCTTTATCTTGCCGTTCTTTGTGACCATGATAAGGAACTTGCCGTCTTCATAGTCTGTGGTCTTTATCATTGCGGCGATTTTTTCATCTTCCGCAAGGGGAAGCATATTGATAACATTCACTCCTCTTGACTGCTTGGAGCCTTCTGCTATCTCGTAGCATCTGAGCTTGTACATAATACCCTTGCCGGTAATGAACAGCACATCATCGTGAGTGGAGGAGATGAACATTTCCTGAATGAAGTCCTCGTCCCTCTGCTTGATGGCGGAAACGCCCTTGCCGCCTCTCTTCTGGGTCTTGTACTCGCTTATGGGCTGCCTCTTGATGTAGCCGATATTTGTAAGAGTTACAACACAGTCCTCAACGGGGATAAGGTCTTCAACATCGACCTCGCCGCTGACGTTTTCGATGGAAGTTCTTCTTTCATCGCCGTATTTTCTCTTTATCTCTTCAAGCTCATTGCAGATTATTTCAAGCACTCTTTCGTGGCTTGCAAGTATCTCGGTGAGATCCTTTATCTTTGCATTAAGCTCAGCCAGCTCATCATCTATCTTCTTTCTTTCCATATTGGAAAGCTGATACATTCTCATCTGGGCAATAGCGTCTGCCTGAATTTCAGTAAGGCTGAAGCGTGCCATAAGTCTCTGCTTTATCTCGGTGATATTTTCCGAGGTGCGGCATATCCGGATAACTTCCTCGATATTTTCCGCTGCAATTACCATACCTTCAAGGATATGTGCCCTTGCCTGAGCCTTGTCAAGGTCAAACTTGGTTCTTCTGCGGATAACTTCTACCTGGAAGTCGATGTATTCTGTAAGCATCTGCTTGAGGGAAAGTATCTTAGGCTCGCCCTTAACAAGCGCCAGCATAATAACGCCCACAGTGTCCTGGAGCTGTGTATATTGATAAAGATGATTGAGCACTACCTGTGCGATAGCGTCCTTTTTCAGCTCGATAACTATACGAACATCATGATCCTTGTCGGACTCATCACGGATAGTATGGATCCCGTCGATCCTCTTATCCTTTGCAAGGTCAGCAATGTTCTCGATAAGGCGCTTTTTGTTGACCATGTAAGGAATTTCTTCGATGATGATGCAGGTACGGTTCTTTATGTCCTCTATCTTTGCACGGCCTCTGAGGGTAATGCGTCCTCTTCCTGTTGCATAGGCTGCACGAATGCCCGCACGGCCCATGATTATGCCGCCTGTGGGGAAATCGGGGCCTTTTATGTGCTGCATAAGCTCATCAAGAGTGCAGTCGGGGTTCTTTATAAGGGTCTGAACAGCGTCGATAGTCTCGGTAAGGTTGTGGGGAGGTATATTTGTTGCCATACCTACCGCAATACCTACGGAGCCGTTTACCAGAAGGTTGGGGAAACGGGAGGGAAGCACAACAGGCTCTTTGAGTCTGTCATCATAGTTGGACATATAGTCGATGGTGTCCTTGTTGATATCCGTAAGCATATCAAGAGCCATCTTGTCCATTCTTGCCTCAGTATAACGGTAAGCAGCAGGGGGGTCGCCGTCCAGCGAACCGAAGTTTCCGTGACCGTCAACAAGGGGATATCTCATAGAGAAATCCTGGGCAAGTCTTACCATGGCATCATATACAGATGCGTCGCCGTGGGGGTGATAACGACCCAGCACTGTACCTACGGTATCGGCGCACTTTCTGTACTCCTTATCGGGAGTAAGTCCGTTTTCATACATTGTGTAAAGGATACGTCTGTGAACGGGCTTAAGACCGTCTCTTACGTCGGGCAGTGCACGGGAAACTATAACTGACATGGAATATGCAAGGAAGGACTCCCTCATTTCCTTTTCAATGTCCCTGTGGACGACTCTGTTATTGTTCAAGCTGAAATTCTCATCTGACAAATCTAACAACTCCCTCTGAAATCAGGTTATTAGCATAAGCTCTGATTTAATTTTCCTTATAGCGTACTCCCATTATATTTGAGAGCCTGTTTTTTATCTCTGTATTCTCTTCGGGCGTGAAAGCTGATTTGGGAATAACAAAAACATTTATCTTCTTGACATATACGATGTACATATCGGAGCAGTCGGTTATCTCAACGGAGCTGTTGTCAAGGTGGATAATGGTTGCGGGGGGAGTATCATCTTCCTCACCCTCAGCCTCGCTTTCTTCCTCGGCTTCCTTTTCTGCTTCTTTGCTTATATACGTATCGTGTATTGTTGATATTTTTAAACTATCTATATAAATTTCTGCTTTATATACAGCACCCTCAAGCTCGCCAAGGCTGGAATCAAGCTTCCTGTAAACATTCTTGGGTCTCATAAGCAGATATCCGCCCAGAATCACGCAGAATACCACAAGCATCCAGGAGAACGAAACATCTCTGTCCGCTCCCATTACTATATTGACCAGCTGGGTTATTATTGCAAGCACCACAAGGGTCATCTGAACAGCAACGCTTTTATAAACATATTTCTTCTGAAATATCTTAAAGCCTCTGAGAATTTCTTCCTTACTGCTCTTATATTCGCCCTCGGCTATAAGCTCGCTTACTTTTCTGCCGTCATAAACATCATCAATATTCAAGAGTTATCATTCCTTTAAATAAATTCCCCTGATCTTCTCCCTGCAATAATATCAGATATCAAGATTCTGAACGTACTTTGCGTTTTTCTCTATAAAATCACGTCTCGGCTCGACCTTGTCGCCCATGAGGATAGTGAATATCTCATCAGCCTTTGCAGCGTCTTCAAGCTCAACACGGAGCATTGTTCTTGTCTCGGGATTCATTGTGGTCTCCCAGAGCTGCTCGGGGTCCATCTCACCAAGACCTTTGTATCGCTGAACGTTCAGCTTGCCGTCGCCCTCGGCGGAAAGCTCGGAAATGTACATATCTCTTTCTTCATCGGAGAAAGCATACTTTGCGATCTCCCTCTTTCCCTTTTTCTTCGATACCTTGAAAAGAGGAGGCTGGGCAATGTAGATATTGCCGTTGGTGATAAGGGGACGCATATATCTGAAGAAGAATGTGAGCAGCAGTGTTCTGATGTGAGAACCATCAACATCGGCATCGGCCATAATGATTATCTTGCCGTAGCGGAGCTTTTCAATGTTGAAATCCTCGCCGATGGAGGTTCCCAGAGCCGCAACGACAGGCATGAGCTTTTCATTGCCGTAAACCTTGTCGATACGTGCCTTTTCAACGTTGAGCATTTTTCCCCAAAGAGGAAGTATCGCCTGATAACGGGCATTTCTTCCCAGCTTTGCGGAACCGCCCGCAGAATCTCCCTCGACGATGTAAAGCTCGGTAAGGGTATTGTCCTTATCGTAGCAGTCGGAAAGCTTTCCGGGGAGGGAAGCGCTGTCCATGGCGGACTTTCTTCTTGCGGTCTCACGGGCTTTCTTTGCAGCCTCTCTTGCCTTCTGAGCGTTTACAGCCTTATCGAAAACAAGTCTTGCCTGCTCGGGATTTTCTTCCAGATAGCACATAAGTTTTTCGGTAACGATATCTTCAACAAGGGGGCGAACCTCGGGATTTCCCAGTCTGCCCTTTGTCTGTCCCTCAAACTCGCAGTTGGTGAGCTTTACGGAAATGATAGCGGTAAGACCCTCTCTTACATCGTCGCCGATAAGCTTATCGGCATTGTCCTTTATAAGATTGAACTTCTTGCCGTACTCGTTTATTACCTTGGTAAGTGCGTTCTTGAAGCCTGTTTCATGAGTACCGCCGTCAACGGTGTGGATATTGTTTGCAAAGGAACGGATATCCTCGTTGTAGGAATCATTCCACTGGAGAGCGATCTCGGCTGTGGAATCTCCCTTTGAACCGCTTACGTATATTACCTTGTCGGAAAGAGGATCAAGACCCTTTACCTTGTGGATATGCTCAACAAACTGCCTGATACCGCCCTCGTAGTGGAGTATCTCGGACTGGATATTGTCATCGTCTCTCAGGTCGGAGAAAACTATCCTTACGCCTGCGTTAAGGAAAGCCTGCTCACGAAGTCTCTTTAACAGCACCTCATAGTCATATACGGTGGTCTCGGTGAATATCTCGGGGTCAGCCTTGAACTTTACGCTGGTTCCCGTTTCGGTGGTGTCGCCGATTATTTTAAGAGGCTCATCGTAATGGCCGCCGTTGTGGAAGCGCTGGAAATGGATATGCTTTCCGTCCTTTACAGTAAGCTCCAGCCATTCGGACAGAGCATTTACAACAGACGCACCAACACCGTGGAGACCGCCCGCTACCTTATATCCGCCGCCGCCGAACTTTCCGCCTGCGTGAAGAATGGTATAAACAACGGTAGCTGCGGATATACCCTCCTTGGGGTGGATACCCGTAGGAATACCACGTCCGTTATCCGTTACCTCGATAATATCCCCCTTGAGGATATTTACGGTTATCTCCGTGCAGTAGCCTGCCAGCGCCTCATCAATAGCGTTATCAACTATCTCGTACACCAGATGATGAAGTCCTCTGGGGCCTGTGGAGCCGATGTACATTCCGGGACGCTTTCTTACAGCCTCAAGTCCTTCAAGTACCTGGATCTGGCTTTCATCATATGCGCCTGTGTTCTGCACAACATTTTCGTTCTGAATATCAGACATATTTTAGACCATTCCTTTCTGAGCTTACGTCGTTTCATTGTTTTTAAAAACTCTTCAAGCCCGAAACATGATTATTTGCATCTTTTTATAAGCGTGGCGGGGGATATGGGAGAAATATAAGTTCTTTCCCTGCCGTCCCTTGTGGAGACCACAAAGCTCTTGGGCATATCGTAGGAAACATAACAAGCGGATTTTCTCTTTCCCGATGCGGAAAGGTATTCCTTTGTGATCTTCCCTATAGAGGTATTTTCTATATCAAAAATGCCTATGATATCGCAGTCCCTTACAACGGTATCACTGCCAAGATGAACGTACATTTTATCTCCTTTCAGCCTTCGGTTATCCTTCCTCCGCTTACGGAGAATATCTTCCCCTCAGTGCCGTCAAGCACTCGGCTGTCGCAGCAGGTGATGAACACCTGCATATCGTCTATATTTCTGAGGATAAACCTCTGCCTGTCACGGTCAAGCTCGCTCAGCACATCGTCAAGGAGCATCACGGGCGCTTCACCTGTCTGGTCCCTGATTATCTTAGCCTGCGCAAGCTTCATTACAAGGGCTGTGCTTCTTTGCTGCCCCTGGGAGCCGAACTCCCTTACGGAAAGCCCGTTTATGGTAGCAACTATATCGTCACGGTGAACGCCGCAAAGGGTGTATCCCGCTTTTATATCGTCCGCTGCCGAGGCTTTGAGCCTTTGATAATAAATATCCGCCAGCTCTCCCTCGTGGTCGGTCCTGCCGTCAAGAGACCTGTATATAGTTGACTGATAGTATAAATTTAATTTTTCTTTACTTTCAGTAATTTTACTGTATAAACTCTCTGTATATAAATTTAAATTATTACAATAAGTATCGCGTATAACAGAAATATACGCACCTGTTTTGGCAAGCTGAACGTCCCAGATATCAAGGTCATCGGCGCTTCCGCTGCCTGTGAAGTTTATCTTCTTGATGAGAGCATTGCGCTGGCTGAGCAGATTTTCGTACTTGTTAAGGGCATACACAAAGGACTTTTTCAGCTGCGATGATGACAGATCAACAAAGCTTCGCCTGTTATCGGGGGAGCCTTTGGCAATGAAAAGATCCTCGGGAGTAAACACCACGCATTTAAGGCTTCCGAAAAGCCTTGAAAGCAGTGGCACCTTTACTCCGTTGAGAGCGATATTTTTTTCACGGATATTGTTTTTTCTGACTTCAAAGGATATATCCTGACTTCTGAATGAATCCTGAAAAGAAAGACGTATAGATGCCTTTTCCTTTTCAAAGCCGATGAAATCCCTGTCCCTTGTTCCACGGAATGAGCGGCAGCCTGTCATCAGCCACACGGCTTCTATCAGGTTGGTTTTTCCCTGGGCGTTATCGCCGCAGAAAATGTTCATTCTTTCGTGGGGCCTTATATCCACATCGGAAAGGTTTTTATATCCGTCAGCAAAAACGCTTTTTATTATCACTCGCCAACGACCTCAAGTCTTATGATTATATCCTCGCCTGTGATCTCAACAATGTCGCCGGGACGGATCTTCTTTCCTCTCATGGTGCAGACCTCACCGTTTACTTTAACGATGCCGTCAAGCACCATCTGCTTTGCTTCCGAGCCGATATCGGCAACGCCTGAGAATTTAAGGAGCTGATCCAGCTTGATAAATTCGGTTTTTATGGCTATCTTTTCAGTCTGAGTTTCCATAATACGCTCCTATGATTATTCGGATTTAAGTCTTACGGGAAGAACGAGGAAGGTATAAGCATCACCATCGATGGGAACTATCTTCATGGGGGAAAGTCCGCCGTTGAGGAGAAGCTTTACCTTATCGGACTCAGCAGCTTTAAGTGCATCCAGCAGATATTTACAGTTGAAGCCGATATCCACCTTGTTGCCTGTGATGTCAACAGGGAACTCGTCGGAAAGCTTTCCGAGAGTGGTGGAACAGCTTATCTTTACCTGACCGTCGCCGAAGGAGCACTTTACGGGAGCCTTTGTCTGCTCAACGATAAGGAGTGAGCATCTTTCAAGGCTGGCAATAAGCGCCTTTGTGTTGAGAACTATCTCGGTGGAGTGGTTCTGGGGGATAGAACCCTTGTAGTTGTGGAACTCGCCCTCCAGCAGTCGGGAAATTACCATATATCCGTTGATATCAAAAACGATATGCTTTCTGGAAAGGTACATATTCACAGGATCGTCGCCGTCGTCCTTGAGAAGCTTTGATACCTCGGAAAGCGCCTTTGCCTTTACAACAAAGTGGTGCCTGTCCTCGGTGTTCAGCTTTTCTGTTCTTACAGCCAGCCTGAAGCCGTCTATTGCAACAAGATTGAAGATGCCGTTTTCAATGTCGAAAAGCTCTCCTGTAAGTATGGGCTTATTATCGGAAACAGATACGGCAAAAATCGTCTGACCTATCATATTTTTCAGCAATCCCTGAGAAATGGTGATGCTGTCGGAAGTATCATAGTCGGGCATTGAGGGATAATCGTCTGCGGAAAGAGCAAGAATGTTATACTCCGCATCTCCGCCCTTGATGGTAGCCTTCAGCTTGTCGTTTATCTCAACTGAAACATCCTCGGAGGGCATTTTTCTGATTATCTCGGCAAAAAGCTTTGCGTTTACGGTAAATTCTCCGTGATCCTCGGAATCTACCTGTATCTTTGTCTGGATACCAAGCTCAAGGTCATAGCCTGTCAGCTCCAGAGTGTTTTTATCAAGGTACATCTTGATGCCTTCAAGAGCGCTTACGGGAGATTTCTGCGGAACTGCTCTTGATACGTTGTTTACCGCCTCATTGAGAACGGACTGCTTGCAGGTGAACTTCATTTATATCATTCCTTTTTATTATTATCAGTTTTACGGCTATGTATTTTATCGGTAACATTCTGAAACCAAGTTATTACAGTCAGGTTACACAGCACGTTACAAAACAAAACATATAATTACAAAATAGTAACAGTAATAGAGGTGTTGAAATTTATTAAATCGGGGTCAAAGCCTTTTGCAAGGCGGTTTTATGGGTCAACAGCAGCGTGTTGAAATATTTTTGATAGTTTTGAAAATTACAAAGCGATTACAAAACGAAAACATTTCGGTTCAAACCGTTGAATTTCTTACAGTGAAAAGTTGAAACATTTCCTAAAAAACGGTTGAATAAAAAATTCGGGGGATTTTTCACTCGTCAGTTTGTTGAATGTGGGATTTATACATTCTGTAAATCCGAAATGTAACAAGTTGTAACCATTTTGTAATTGGGCTTTTTTCACTGAACCAGCTTTTTAACATCACTTTCAACAGCCTGTTGAAAACTGTTGATATAACTTACTGTAAAATTAAACTAAAAGTATATTTTAAATTTGATTTTACAACAAGTTGTGAAATTTGGGCATCTGAAACGTTTTTTATGTTTTTCACATTCCACAAGCCCTTATTTTTCGGCATTGTTGAAAGAAAGTCAAAGGTGTTGAAAAAGTTACATTTTTTAACTATCTGTAACATTTGGTAACTTTTAGCTGGATTCCCTCAGATTTTTGATGATATCATCAATGGTTTCTTTGGTTCTGGGGTCGCTTTCCATGGACTTTACGGCGGATTTGATGTAATAGGAAGCGGTGGAGTGGTTCTTTCCGCCAAGCTCCGCACCGATGCTCTCAAGCGAAAGCTGGGTCATTTCCTTGATAACATACGCTGCAACTATTCTTGCGGTGGATATCTGGGAAGATCTCTTCATGCTCCTGATATCATCGGCGGTAACGCCATATACTGCCGCCACGTCGCTTATGATCCTGTCAACGGTAACGGGGGCGGGGGAATCATCGCTGAGTATTTCCCTGATAGCGTTCTGCGCCTGTGTCATGGTGGGTGGAGTGCCCACAAGGTGCTGATATGCTTTCAGCTTCTTGACGCAGCCCTCCAGCTGCCTGATGTTGGTCTTAAGCCTTGTGGCGATGCAGTCCACCACATCGTCGGAAAGCTTGAGATTCAGCAGGTCGGCTTTTCTTTTTATGATAGCAACTCTCGTTTCAAAGTCGGGAGTTGTGATATCCGCAATAAGGCCCCATTCAAATCTTGTTCTGATACGCTCTTCAAGGGTCTTTATATCCTTTGGTGGGCGGTCGGAGGTGAGGACTATCTGCTTGCCCTGGGAATGAAGCTCGTTGAAGGTATGGAAAAATTCCTCCTGAGTTGACTCCTTGCCCGAAATGAACTGGATATCATCAACAAGAAGCACGTCCGCACTGCGGTACTTTTTCCTGAAAGGCAGGGTGTCCTTTTCCTTGATGGCTGAGATAAGCTCGTTGGTGAACACCTCGCCTGTAACATACACGATATTTGTATCAGGCTCGGAAGCCTTGATAGCGTTGGATATGGCTGTGAGCAGGTGAGTTTTTCCCAGACCCGAGGGTCCGTGGATAAACAAAGGATTATAAGCTCCCCCTCTGTTCTTGGAGACAGCCACGCAGGCAGCGTGGGCAAATTCATTTGACCTGCCTACTATAAATGTATCGAAAGTATAGTCATATTCGGCATTGGAAAATGTAAGCTCCAGCTCTTCCCTGTCCTTTATGGGCTTATAGTCGTTTTCGTCCGAATGTTCATCGGGGACGATGACTATTTCCACCTCGAAGCCCATAACGTGCATGAAAGCTTCTTTGAGCAGCTCACTGTAGTTTTTGAGAATGATCTCCTTCTGGAAGGAGGACTGCACCTTGATATAAGCTACATTGCCGTCCAGCCTGTCGGGTATCATTGATTTGAGCCACATATCATAGGCTACTTTTGTAAGCTCGTTATTGAGCACCTTCTGATGAATGTATTCGAGGACTTTATCGAATACCTCGGCAAAAGATTTCATAGAAAACCTCTTTCCCAAGCGTGAAAAACGCTGAAAAAATAAAAGAAATGCGCAGCAGCCCGCAATTTTAGCTTCAAGAGGGCATAAACACACTATTCTAATAAATTATACCATAAACCCGCCCAAATTGCAAGGGGTACGGGCATTTTTTTCGCTGAGTTAAGGTATATTTAATAATAGAATAGGGTGAGAAGTGAAAATTGAGCTTTTCAACAGATTCTTAAAAATTGTTGAAAGAGTATTTTGTTGTATGTAATGATGGGGAGAAACTGTTAAATGAAAAGTGAATTTGACCGTACCTGTGCCTTACGGCAGAAACTGAGAGCAATTTTTGCGAAATTGCTCTCAGTTTCAAGCCGCCTGCATTTTAATAGCTTTTATTTATTTTGAGAAATAATATTCATTTGGAATACTAATTTTCAATCAACCTACAGACAAATCCTCGGCTTTGTCTATAGAACGATTAAAGATTAGTATCAGACGGCGTTTTCCTGAGGGTAGTGGGCAACAGTTCTTCCCGTAGCTGGGGAAAGAGCGGAGAGAACGGCGGAGATGTGAAAATGTCCCTCACCGACCAGACTGTTGAGGGCGATATTGTTGTTGACGAGATATCCTCCCTTGACCTTGATATGAGCGGCTCTGTACTTACGGGAGCCATAAATGCCGATAATTCGGGCGGAAATATCAGCGTTTCGCTTGATGAAAACAGCACATGGAACCTCACATCGGACTGCTATATATCTTCCTTTGACGGTGATATCTCAAACATAAATGCAGGTGAATTTCATCTTTATGTAAACGGAGAAATGGTTGTGTGATAAAAAAAGTCTGAAAAATTCTGAAAATTTCAAAAAAACACTTGACAGAGGGCATTGGTTTGAGTTATACTATATCATTGATGGGGTATTCCCCGATGGCGTGTATATCTATGCGCCTTTGAATATGAAATCAAGTAATAAAAAGCGAGGAGGAAAGAATAGTGAAAAGAACATATCAGCCTAAGAAGCTCCACAGAAAAAAAGAGCACGGCTTTATGAAGAGAATGTCCACAAAGAACGGCCGCAAGGTGCTGTCCCGCAGAAGAGCAAAGGGCAGAAAGATGCTCTCTTACTGATTTACGATTATGCCTTTCTGTGAATATGACTTTACGGGACAGGTATAGCTGTAATACGGCTAAAGGTATCTTATGACCACAAATTTAACGGTTTGTGGTCATATTTTTTAGCCGTAAGAATTTTTTATGAGGCGGAGTTGCCATGCTTTTTACTGTCAGACTTAAAGATAACAAGGAATTTGTCAGGCTCTACGGCAAGGGCGCTTTCGTTTCCTGCGGAATGTGTACGGTATATTACCGCCGCAACGGCAGAAAAGAAAACAGGATAGGCATTTCCACAGGCAAGAAAATCGGAAAAGCTGTCATGAGGAGCCGTGCCAGAAGAGTTATCAGGCAGGCTTACAGGGAAAATGAAGCTGATTTCCCCAAGGGTTACGATATTGTGATAACCGCAAGGCAGGGCAGCACCGAGTGCAAGTCCTATCACATCAGCACATTTTTCAAAAAAAAGGTCATTCCTGCCATGAAAGACCCTCAGAGGCAGAAGAGGACTGTTAAAAAATGACACCTCTTGACAGGCTGGAGTGGCTTTTTAAGGAGCTTTTCAAGCTTCCCATAAGATTTTACAAAAGGTTTATTTCAAAATATACCCCTGCGGTATGCAGATATTACCCCTCATGCTCCACATATTTCATGCAGGCTATAGAAAAGCATGGAGTTATAAAAGGAACTGTTCTCGGAGTGTGGAGGATACTCAGGTGCAATCCCTTTGCCAGAGGCGGAGTGGATCATGTGCCGGATAAATTTGATCTGCTTTACTGCTTTAAAAAAGAAAATAACGGTGTTCATTATCGCAATCGCAGGAAATGACCCGTAATATACATCATCAATCGAAAAACGGAGGAACATTAAAAGTATGGGTTTTATTTCTGAGTTGATAGGTTATCCTCTTGGCTGGATAATGTGGGCGGTCTATGCTCTGGTCAAAAACTATGGCGTAGCAATTCTTATCTTCACATTTATTGTCCGCCTTATCCTTTTCCCGCTGTCCGTAAAGCAGCAGAAATCAACCGCTGCAATGGCAGCCTTTCAGCCTAAGCTCGATAAGCTGAAAAAGCAGTATGCCAACAATCCCAACAAGCTCCAGGAAGAGCAGATGAAGCTCTATGCCGAGGAGAACATAAACCCCATGGCTTCCTGCCTGCCTATGTTTTTACAGCTGTTTTTCCTGTACGGCGTGTTCGACGTTGTATATCGTCCCCTTTATCACATTCTCCGAATCAGCAAGCAGGGCATTGAGGCTCTCAAGACTGTTGCGGCTCCCATGTTTGAGGGAGTAAATTACTTTAATTCCCGTCCCGAGCTTTATATCCTCCAGGCTGTAAAGGATAATCCTGCGGCATTTGAGGGCGCTGAGGGCGTTACTCCCGAAATGCTGGAAAAGATCTCCGGATTCAACAACAAGCTTTTCGGCATCATTGACCTTGGCGCTATCCCTAAGACTATATTTGATGAGGGCACTGTATGGAACGCAGCTGCTATCGGTCTGCTGCTCATACCCATTATCTCAGGTGTTATCCAGCTGGCAATGACCATTTACAGCACCGCTAAGCAGAAGAAGCTTAATCCCGAGGCTTCCGCTCAGATGGGCAGCATGAACATGATGCTTTACATCATGCCCCTGTTCTCTGTATGGATCGCATTCTCCTATCCCGCAGGTATCGGTTTCTACTGGATATGCTCCTCTCTCGTTGGTCTTATCCAGATGTTCGTTCTCAACAAGATATATACTCCCGAGTATGTTGCAAAGCTGGTTGAGAAAGACAAGCTCAAAAAGAAAAATCAGAAAAAATCAGGCATTATGCAGAAATACAATGATATGCTCCAGGAGCAGCTCAAGCAGCAGAACGGCGGCACTTCAAATAACGGCAGAATGACATCGGCTCCTGTTGTAAGAGATGAAGAAACAGGCGAAGAAATCAAGCTTTCCAAGTCTCAGGCAAAGGATTACGAGAGAAGAATTATTGCCGAGGCAAGAAGAAAACAGGCTGAAATGTACGGCGACGGCAGCGTAAGCAGCGATAACGACGATGAATAAAAATCCGATACAGAAAGGATGTTTCAATATGAAAAAGGAATTTACCGCAAATACCGTAGAAGAAGCTAAGAAGCTTGCAGCAGCAGAATTCGGCGTTGATATCAGCAAGCTTACCGTAACAGTTGTTGAGGAAGAGAAGAAGGGCTTTCTCGGAATCGGCAGAAGCGATGCAAAGATAGTTGCAGAGTATGAACCCAGCAAGGCTGAGATCGCTGCCGACTATATCAAGGAAATTCTCAAGTGCATGAACATTGACGCTGAACTGGATATCACTGAAAATGAGGACGGCGCAGTTATTGATATCAAGGGTGACACCACAGGCGCTGTTATCGGCAGAAGAGGCGAGACTCTGGACGCTATCCAGTACCTTGCTTCCATGACCGCAAACAGAGGCGACAAGGAATACTACAGAATAAGCCTTGACTCCTGCGGATACAGAGAGAAGAGAAAAGCTATTCTTGAAGAGCTTGCAAAGAAGATCGCCAAGAGCGTTCTCAGAAGCGGCAGAACCTCCACTCTGGAGCCTATGAATCCTTACGAGAGAAGAATCATTCATGCGGCTGTAAGCGAGATAGAGGGTGTTACCTCCAAGAGCATCGGCGAGGAACCTTACAGAAGAGTTGTTATTTCTTCCGTAAACGGCAGACCTGAGCGCAAGGGCAATTCTCAGAGAAGAGGAAACGGAAAGCCCCGCCAGAAGAGAGAGCCTTATTCCATGGATCTTATGAAGACCTCTTTCGAAAAGGACTACAAAAAGCCCAAGCCTGAGGACAGTATGTTCGACGGAGAGCTTTACGGAAAGATTGATCTTTAATTAAATTCAAGAAAAAGTCGGTTGCGTGCCGACTTTTTTTATAGGCATTGTTCCACGTGGAACATTTGACAGGAGATGACAAAATGGGCGAACTTTCAAAGCTTCCGAATATAGAAAAGGCAGTTGAGGAGCAGCTCAACGGTGCAGGCTTTTTTACATATGACGAACTCAAAGCAACAGGTGCGGAAAAGGCGTGGCTGAAAATTCAGGAGAATGACAGTTCTGCCTGTATTCACAGACTGCTTGCTTTGGAGGGTGCGATACAATAACCAATCTGCCGCAGGACAGAAAAGAAGAGCTTAAAAAATTATATGAGCTTCACAAATTATATTGAAAAGGAAAAACAATATGAATATTATCTCTTTTGAAGAGTTTGAAAAGATGTTTGCAGAGCAGGGCATTGAGATTAGCCAAAGTCAGTATGATATGCTTGACAAATATGCTCATATTCTGGTGGAATATAACAAGGTGATGAATCTTACGGGAATAACCGACCCTATGGGTATATCAGAAAAGCATTTTCTGGACAGTCTGCTTATTTTCAAGTACTGCGATATTCCTCAGAACGGCAGGGTGATCGATGTGGGAACGGGCGCAGGCTTCCCAGGAGTGCCGATGAAGATATATCGCCATGATCTTGATGTAACTCTCCTTGACAGCCTTATGAAGCGTGTGAAGTTCCTTGAAGCAGTGGCTGCGGAGACACTTCCTATGACCTGTATCCATGCCCGTGCAGAGGACGGGGGACGTGACAAGTCACTTCGTGAGAGCTATGATGTGGCAGCTGCAAGAGCTGTGGCGGCTCTCCCTGTGCTGGCTGAATACTGCCTGCCATTTGTTAAGGTAGGGGGCAGCTTCATTGCCATGAAGGGTCCAAATGAAAATATCAGCGAGGGCAATAATGCTGTAAAGACACTGGGTGGAGAAATATCCAATGTGTATGAATATGCGCTTCCGTGCGGCGACAAACGTGTGATCGTTGAGATAAAAAAAATATCAGCCACACCGACAAAATATCCACGAGTAGGCGCTCAGATTTCAAAGAAGCATCTGTGATTTGCTGAATTAACATTGGAATAGAATAATAAATGTCGCAGGGCGGCGAAATATTAAGCTTTATTTTAGGCATAAAGGGCATTACAATAATATCATCAACAAAAGAAAGGATGATATGTAATGCCCTTTAAAATTAACTTATTAGAAAATATAGGCGGCGTTATAATGAACGAAAAGCCTGCGGGCAAGGTTGTTGAGGTGGATATTGACAGAATATATCCTAACCCGAATCAGTCCAGAAGAAAATTTACTGAAGAGGACTTAAAAGAGTTGGCCGCAAGCATCAAGGCAAACGGACTTATACAGCCTATAATCGTCCGTCGGCTTGATATTGGCTATGAACTTGTGGCAGGGGAAAGGAGACTTCGTGCGGCACGTCTCTGCGGTATGACGATGATCGCCTGCATTATTGTGGAGACCACAGAAAGAGGTTCTGCCATAATGGCTCTCACGGAGAATATGCAGCGTAAGGATCTTAACTTTTTTGAAGAAGCGGAAGCTATCAGTGTGATGATTGAACTGTTTGGCTACACTCAGGAAGATGTGGCTGTGAGGTTGGGAAAATCGCAGTCAACGGTGGCAAATAAGATACGTCTGCTGAAATTTACCCGCCCTGAACGAAAAGCTATGCTTGAATACGGCTTTACTGAAAGACACGCCAGAGCTTTACTGTGCGTCAATGATGTTACTCTCAGAACTCAGCTTATTGAAGAAATATACCGCCGCAGGCTCAATGTGGAAAGTACGGAAAAGCTTATTGAAATGAGAATGAAAGAAAACAAGGAAATGGTCAGAATAAAGAAGTGCCGAGGGGCATTTAAGGATGTGAGACTTTTTGTGAATACCATAAATCATGCTGTAGAGGTGATGAAAGCAGCAGGCATTGAAGCTGAAATGCGCAAGAGCAAGCAGAAAGAATACACTGAATATGTTGTTCGTATTCCTAACAAGAGCGCATAGCAGATATATTACATAATACAAATTGTTCCACGTGGAACATCTGATTTCAGAAATTTATTTGATTTATCATAATTGGAGAATGTTCCACGTGGAACATTCTTTTTTTATTACCTTTGCCAGTTGCAAATAGTCTCCATCAATGCTATAATATTATAGTAATGAGAAAATACTCCTGAAAAGGAAATGAATTTTGCTCAAAACAGTGGCTTTGAGCTATTTTTTGCTTTATTGGAAAGGAAATTCATATAATGACTAAAATTATTGCGGTCGCCAATCAGAAAGGCGGCGTTGGCAAATCAACTACTGTGGTAAATGTGGCTGCATCTATCGGAATAAGGGGTCAGAGGGTGCTTTGCATCGACATGGACCCTCAAGGCAACACTACCAGCGGCTTTGGAATAAGAAAAAAGTCAGTCTCGGTGACTGTTTATGATATTCTTATGGGAAAAAGACGTATTACCGAGGGAATAATTGAGACAGCTTATAAGAACGTGTCTGTAATTTGCAGCACATCTGCTCTTGCAGGCGCTGATATTGAACTTGTTAATCTGGATAACCGCTCAAACCGCCTTAAAATGCAGCTGCTGACGGTGAAAAATGACTATGACTACATATTTATCGACTGTCCGCCCTCGCTTTCACTGCTGACTATAAACGCACTTTGTGCATCTGACTCAGTGCTTATCCCACTTCAGTGTGAGTATTATTCACTGGAGGGACTTTCTCAGCTGGTGGAGTCTATCAGGCGTGTAAAGCAGCATTATAATCCCAATATTGATATTGACGGCATTGTGTTCACCATGTTTGATGCGAGACTTAACCTTACAAATCAGGTAGTTGCTGAGGTTCAAAAGCATTTTCCAAAGAAAGTTTATCGCACAGTTATTCCAAGAAATGTTAAGCTTTCGGAGGCTCCCAGCTTTGGCAAGCCTGTCATTTATTATGACAAGTCATCCAGAGGTGCGGAGGCGTATGAACATCTGGCAGAGGAAATGCTCACCCGTCACGGTATTAAGGACATCACTCCAAAGCCTGTGAAGAAAAAGCTGCTTGGCGGCATAAAAGTCTGATTTTACAATGAAAGGAACGATTTAAATGGCTCTCGGCTCAGGTCTTGATGCTCTTTTTGAAGATAATGCAATAGAAAACAAGGAATCCCAGACATTACGTATGTCGGAGATCGAACCAAACAAATCCCAGCCCCGTAAGGCTTTTGATGAAGAAGAGATAAGGGGATTGGCTGAATCTATCCGTGAACATGGTCTTATTCAGCCTATTGTTGTGCGCCCTATGCCAAACGGCATTACCTACCAGATAATCGCAGGCGAGCGAAGATGGCGTGCCTGCCGTGTGCTGGGTCTCACAGAAGTGCCTGTTATCATTCGTGAGATGGACGACTTTGAGGCATCTCAGCTGGCTATAATCGAGAATGTTCAGCGATCTGACCTGAATCCTGTTGAAGAAGCTGCGGCTTATAAGGAACTTATTGATAAGTATGGTATGACACAGGAGTCACTTTCGAAGACAATGGGTAAATCCCGCCCATATATTGCAAACTCCATGCGTTTGTTGGCACTTCCCGATGAAGTACTTGAAATGCTGAGAAACGGGGACATTACCACAGGTCACGCCAAGGTACTTATGTCTATCAATGATAAGATGAAGATGATAATGGCAGCCGAGACGGTTGTAAAGGACAAGCTCAGTGTTCGTGACACTGAAAAGCTGGCAGCACGTTTCAATGGCGAGGGCGATGACGACGCTGTCATCAAGACAGAGCCTAAGGATAAGCAGATGAAGAATTTCTTTACTGAAATGGAGCTTAGTTTAAAGGACAGGCTTAACCGTGGTGTTAAGATAAGCGGCAACGGAAACGGCAAGGGCAAGATCGTTCTCACTTTTGAGGATAAGGACGACCTTTGCAGGCTGACAAATGAACTTATAAGCATTGAAAACGGCAATTATAATAGTGAAAATTAAAAAAATAGCCGCAGTGTTCCACGTGGAACATTGCGGCTATTTTTATCACATCAGTTATCACATTAAAGAAAGTATATCTTCGTTTGAAAGCTTCGGCTGTGCGGCACGGTTAATGGAAAATGCCAGCAGGTGAGCTGTCCGCTCAATGAGCTTGTCAATATCACGGGGAGTTACCATCATATTCGGCAGGTGTTTATCGGGGGCTGTGCCTGTGATGCTGTGGACGATGCTGTGCATATCAACTACGGTGGGCACGCCTATTGCAATGACAGGGATACCCAGAGTTTCCTTTGAAAGCTCCTTGCGGCGATTCTGAACGCCTGAGCCGGGGGAGATACCTGAGTCGGTTATCTGAATGGTCGTGCCAAGACGTGAGATATCGCTGCAGGCAAGGGCATCAATGGCGATTATGCAGGTGGGCTGAACCTTTTCACAGACGGCATATATCATCTCCGAGGATTCAATGCCTGTCTGCCCCATAACACCTGCGGAAAGCACCGAGACAGAATTAAGCTGCAGACCCGAAAGTTCAGAACCTACGTTTTCTTTTGTGACATGACGTGTGGCGATAATGCGTGATGCACTGAGAGGACCGAGAGCGTCGGGGGTTATGCTCTTATTGCCAAGACCTACCACAAGCAAACGTTCCTTGTTGGGGATAAGTGCGGACAACTCATCGGAGATGTTTGAGGACTGCTCCGCAAAATCCTGTGGGTGAGCGGAAAGACGGTCTGTTTCAATAGTAATGTATCTGCCCTTGCTTTTGCCTATGCGAATGCCTGCGACCATGTCATCAACGATTATTTCGGTAATGGAGCAGACGGAGCTTTTCCTCAGCTTGCGGCGTATGCCTTTTGGAAGCTGATTTGAGTCGGGGTCAAAAAGCTCCACTGCCAGATCGGTACGTGAATACTTTGATGAAAGCATTTTTATTACACCTTTCTTGATTTATATAGCTGATTGTATTATGTACAAAATAACTAAAAATACCCGTGATGTGTATTAGAAAATTTTACATTGAATTCTATTGAAATTACTGCCGCAAGATGGTATAATATTATAGTGTCCGAAAATATTTGGCCGACAATAAATGTTTTCGAGGCAGGATTTTATAAGCGTGATTGGAACGATGTCATTACGCTCCGCAAAAGCCAGCACCGTGTCGATGGCTTTATTCACGGCTGTTAATCCGTTTACAGATAAATATGTTAATGGCTGTGGGTGTTATCATTCACAGAAAACTTTTGATGGAGGTTCAACATTATGCCTAATATTAAATCCGCTAAGAAGAGAGTAAAGGTTATCAACGCTAAGACACTTCAGAACAAGATGGTTAAGTCCAACCTTAAGACTGTTATCAAGGCTGCTGACGCTGAGAAGTCCCCTGAGGCTATCAAGCTTGCTATCAAGAAGGTTGACCAGGCTTGCGCTAAGGGTATCATGCACAAGAACCAGGCTGCAAGAAAGAAGAGCCAGCTTGCTAAGAAGCTCAACGGCTAATTTTTTCAGCAACTTAAAGTAAATATACTTAAAGCCATTTTCGGGAATACTCGGAAATGGCTTTTTTATTTGTTTCATTAAAAATAAAAATGACTTTCAACAATTTTCTAATGAGTGTTGAAAGTCATTTTGTTTTCTGAAAGCAGAGTTTGTTATAAAGTTCCACGTGGAACAAAAACTAAGATTGATAAAAAAAATTTATCTGTTTCCTTTTTTACTGCAAAAAAAAAGCTGCCGCAGTGTAAACTGCAGCAGCATTTTGCATATTCTATGATTACTTGGAAGGAGTGATGATTGTCTTTCCGCCCATGTAAGGCTGGAGAGACTTGGGGATATTTACGGAACCGTCTGCATTGAGGTTGTTTTCAAGCAGAGCGATAAGCATTCTGGGAGGTGCGGCAACGGTGTTGTTAAGAGTATGGGCAAAATACTTTCTGCCGTCCTCTGCCTTTACTCTGATGCCAAGTCTTCTTGCCTGAGCGTCGCCAAGATTGGAGCAGCTTCCTACCTCAAAGTACTTCTTCTGACGGGGGCTCCATGCCTCAACGTCGTAGGACTTGACCTTCAGGTCTGCAAGGTCACCGGAGCAGCACTCGATGGTTCTTACGGGAACGTCCATGGAACGGAAAAGCTCAACGGTGTAGTGCCACATCTTGTGGAACCACTCCATGCTGTCCTCGGGCTTGGAGATAACTATCATCTCCTGCTTTTCAAACTGGTGGATACGGTAAACGCCTCTTTCCTCGATGCCATGAGCACCCTTTTCCTTACGGAAGCAGGGAGAGTAGCTGGTGAGGGTATGAGGAAGTGTGGATTCATCAACAACTGTATCAATGTACTTACCGATCATGGAGTGCTCACTTGTACCGATGAGGTAAAGATCCTCGCCCTCGATCTTGTACATCATAGCATCCATTTCGGCAAAGCTCATAACGCCTGTTACAACGCTTGAACGGATCATGAAAGGAGGAATGCAGTAAGTAAAGCCCTTGCCGATCATGAAGTCTCTTGCGTAAGCGGTAACTGCGGAGTGGAGACGTGCAATGTCGCCCATGAGATAATAGAAGCCGTTTCCTGCAACCTTTCTTGCAGCGTCAAGGTCGATGCCGTTAAGACGCTCCATAATATCGGTGTGATAGGGAACCTCGAAGTCGGGAACTACAGGCTCACCGAAACGTTCAAGCTCAACATTTTCGCTGTCGTCCTTACCAACGGGAACGGAAGGGTCAATGATGTTGGGGATAGTCATCATTATCTTCTTGATCTTTTCAGCAAGCTCGGTCTCCTGAACTTCAAGCTCAGCAAGGCGGTCGCCGAAGCGTGTTACCTGAGCCTTGACTTCCTCAGCCTCTTCCTTCTTGCCCTGACCCATAAGAGCGCCGATCTGCTTGGAAAGCTTGTTTCTCTGAGCTCTCAGCTCATCAGCCTCCTGCTTTGCAGCACGGGACTTAGCGTCCAGGTCGATTACCTCGTCAACAAGAGGAAGCTTGCTGTCCTGAAACTTCTTCTTGATATTTTCTTTTACGATGTCGGGATTTTCTCTGACAAATTTGATATCCAGCATTTTTTTCATTCCTTTTATAAATATGATATCGCATTTTGCGAAATATACAACTATATAATTATAGCAATATAAGCGAAAAAAATCAAGAGGATTTAAGTAAATATGAGGGATTTTTAATATTATTGGGGGACAAAATATAAATTTAAGGCAGAATTATTGCTCAAACTTCTTTTCATTCCTTGTAAGCCATATGAACTGGGATACGAACATGATAACTGCCGCAAGATTTCCCGATGACTGGCTCATTACGTAATCCATGGTGGTGATGTTTGGAGATATCATCTGATGGATATCGGGGACAAGCACAAGTATCAGCTGCCATGGGAGTATGTTGAACAGAAGCATTTTTCTGGGAAGAATAGTGCGGTTTGAAACTATCGAAATGAAGCTGCCCAGCAGTAGAAGAGCGATGAAAGGATATGCGATAGAGGCGGCGGGCATAAATCGGCTGTAGTAGTCATCAACCAGACGTACTGCTGTTTCTCTGCCGAACTCAGCGGAAAAAACGGTCATCCAGTAGGAAAGTGTGCCGATGAAAAAGTGGAGCGCTGCGCCTGTGCATATGTATGCAAGTCCGCCGTATTTCATAACAGCACGCAACTTGCGGCACTTGGGGTCTATCTGGTCTAACATGGCTTTTATGCCGAATGAATAGAAAAACATTCCTACCAATCCCGTTGCAAAAAGCAGCACGGGCCGCCACAGCTGATAAGAGCCGATCATGTAGGCTTCACGGACATATAGTCCCCTGTCGGATTTGTCAGAATGTATTATGCTGAGGGCGAGGTCGCCTACGACCATGAGCAGTGCACCCAATGCGCCCAGCATCAGGTCAAGCTTCATTTTTTTTGCGTTGATTTTCATATTTCTCCTCCGATAGCTTGGTTTGTTATAATTAGCATATGCTAATTATAACATTAAAAAATAGGGGTGTCAATATATGATTGACAGGCTTTTTACATACTGTTATAATATTTACATAAGCTTTTATGGGGTGATAATATGGTTCTTTTAGTTGTAGATGCGCAGGAACTTATAACGACTGACAAGCTGTATATGGCAGACAGGTTCATTGCCAATGTAAAGCAGCTTATCGGAGAGGCAAGGGCAAATGGCGTTGAGGTCATATATGTCCGCCATGATGACGGTGAAGGGTGTGAGCTGACAAAAGGCAAGGCAGGGTATGAGATATACAGCGGCTTTGCTCCGGCTAAGGGTGAAAAGATTTTTGACAAGCGGGTGAACAGTCCGTTCAGAGACACGGGGCTGCTTGAATATCTGCATTCAAAGGGGGAGAATGATATTATCATTACGGGACTGCAAACGGATTATTGCATTGATGCGTCGGTAAAATGCGGCTTTGAACATGGTTTCAGGGTAATTGTGCCGAATTTTGCAAACTCGACTTTTGACAACGAATATATGTCCGCCGAAAACAGTTATATATATTATAATGAATTTATGTGGAATGGCAGGTATGCTGAGTGCATTTCAGTTGAAGCTGCAATAAGTCTTATGAAAAAAAGCAAAAACGGCTGAAATTTTACTGCGGTCTTACACAGCCATCATTCAGTCTTCCCAATGATATGATAATATAGAGATATAATAACATTGAGGGGTATCATAATGAATGTGGTATTGTTGGCTGTGGCATTTTATGGGGGATTTTTTCTGCTGTTTACGCTTCCTGTCATAATATTTATTGTGAAAATGCTCGGAAGAACGGCAGGCTCAATGATATCACCCAAAGTGTGGAAATAATATGCAGGCTGGCGGATATCCTCTATCAGTAAAATAGTTTGAATTGACTTACCAATATCTGCTCTGATATAATTATGTCGGAGGGGAAATAATATGGAAAAAATCAAACCTACGCTTAACGGAGCTGCGGAAACAATGCTCCAGAGCTTTTATGCACGTGCAAAATACTCGAAAAGCAAGAACTGCAAGTTTTATGACGCAAAGGCTGTTGAAATTGTTGACAAGCTGGACTATGATTTTGATGACGCTCACAGCGACTCTACCATGGGCAACGGAGTTATTGCAAGGTCTATAGTTCTGGACGAGCTGGTGGGAGATTTTATCAAGAAAAATCCCGACTGCGTTGTTGTGAACATTGCCTGCGGACTTGATACGAGATTTTATCGCATGGATAACGGCAGGATAACATGGTACAATCTTGATCTGCCCGAGACCATTGAGGCCCGTGACCAGATATACAACGAGCATGGACGTGTTTCCACTATCGGTGCATCTGCTTTTGACCCGTCATGGCCCGAAAAGGTCACTGTAAGAGGAAAAATGCTTTTCGTAATCGAAGGTCTTTCCATGTACCTTACAGCGGAGGAAAACGCAAAGATGCTGAGCATTATCCGTGATAATTTTGACAATGCCTATGTTATTATGGAGTGCCTGGCGAAAAAGTGGGTCAACAAGGAAGATCTCGAGAAGTCCATTCAGAAAACAGGTGCGAAATTTGTTTTCGGTGCGGACAGCTTTGATGATCTGGGTGATGTGGCAAAGGGCTTTGAAAAGGTCAAGGACGACAACATTACCCGTGGCATGGTGAAGATATATCCTATACTGAAGCCGTTCCGGAATCTGAAGTTTATCAACAAGTTTGTGCAGAAAATGCTGATTTTCAGGAAGAAGTAACAGTCGGATACGTTTGATATGATAAAAACCATCGCATGATCTTATGATCGTGCGATGGTTTCTTTTAATTTGTATGCGTATTGCATTATACGGTAGGCCCGTTTGTTGACCTAAGATATACGGATAATAGCTCGAGAGCGGTCTCTTTTTGCTGAACGGTGCAGTGGTCAAGCTGTTCCAGAAGCTCCGCCTGCTTGGCGGCAAGGTTTGGATTGTCATCGGTAAGCACTGCATCGGGGGTGATATGCAGTGCTCCGCATATTTTAAGGATAGTTTCTATTCTCATGTTAACGGTGCCACGTTCAATGTCGGCATATGTTCTGTCGGAAAGATTTGCGGCGTCGGCTACTTCACTTTGTGTAAGTCCCGCTTTCTTGCGTATTGCCAGCAGTTTATTGCCTATTGTTCTGAAATCATATACAAGCATTATCTTTCTCCTTTTAAAATTATAATAGGAATAATAGCTCATATTTAATCGTATTTTTACCTATTTATAAGAATTATACTTCCTATTTCACTTGACAAACAGGAAGAATAATAGTATAATTGTAGGAAGAATAGTTCATATTTATATGAATTAAAATTATTATCTTCAGGGGGAAAGATGATATGAGAGCTTGTAAATGTCCCGGCTGCGGTGCTGAACTGAATATTGATGACAATAACAGGGATTTTGCATTTTGTCAGTACTGCGGTGCAAAAATCATGCTTGATGATTACAGAAGCACGCAAAGAATTGTTGATGAAGCAAGGTTAAAAGAAGCTGAAATAAAAATGCGTCAGCTTGAAATGGAAGAACGAAAGCAGGCACAGGCAATAGAAGAACGGGAAAAGGCACGCCGACAGGAGCAGGAACGTGAGCTAAGTGAAAAAAATGAGAAAAAGCGTTTTCTCCTGATATCTGTTATAACATTTTTGGTTTCTCTGTTTTTTATAGTTATAGGAGTTGTTTTATGCGCAGGCTCTGATACAGATAATTCAATTATTGCAGGATTTTTCCTTTTGAGCATAGGAATTATAATTATGGCAGTCCTTTTTCTGATATTGAAGTGGCGCAATGATGCAGAAAATGCCCGCAACGGAATGGTCAAACTAACGTTCGGTGGAAATCAGGATGAAAATTATCAGGTGGTTCAGTCTAATTATGCCAAAATGGGGTTTAAAAATATTATGGCTGTTAATCTCCAAGATCTTTTTCTGGGTGTGTTGGATAAGCCAGGAAAGGTTGAATCAATAACGATTGATGGACTTTCTCCTATTTATGGAAAATGGTATTCCCCGGATGCGCAGGTAATTATAAAATATCATGGCTTTGCAAACAAAAAAGGCTAATTTTTTGCAGCGCTTAGAAAAATAACATTTAACTAAATAATAACAGAATATAGGGGGCTGACTGTATGTTTAAAAGATTTGTATTATTATTTATGTCATTGATTATGGCATTAAGCTTTTCAGGTTGTGATAGTTCTTCGTTCCAAAAAGATTTTTCAGCTAAAGATGCGCTTAAAATAGAAGATATCGACTGGAACATTGTTGAATCAACTTTAGATGGTCAAAGTATAGTTTCGTTTAATTACAAAAATAAAACTAAATACACAATTCTTGATGTTGAAATGAAATTTGTTCAAAAAGAGGGAACAACAAAAATTGATCGTTCGGTATTTGCTGATTTGAAAAAAAGCGATTACTGGACAGATGAAAAAATATCAGAAATTTATATAATGGGATACAACAGAAAATGTGCTAAACCAGGCGAATCAGTAGGAGATTCTCCGTGTAATATAAACGGTACATATACTTTAGTTTCTGATATAGATCAATTTGATGTGATGGAACCCGATTCGGTTGAAATTGCCTTTATAGGAAAAGATGGATTGTGTTATACTGTTTATTATGACTACAAGTCTCAGACGTTTAGCGAATCTACATTAGGCGGAAAAAATATTCATGAATGGTCTGAAAGTGAGTTAAGCAAGAAATTGCCAAAAGAAAAATTTACAGCAGTAGTTGTTACAACTGATAAGGACGACTGCTTTTCATTTAAGGCATATGATATATCTCGAAATGATTTTGAAAATTATATAGAAAGCTTAAAAAATAATGGCTTTGATATAATCAAGAATGATGGAAGCAACTCATTTAATGCAAAGGATTCTGATGGGGCAGAGGTAAGCTTTAATTACGTTCCACTTGAAGAATGTATGGGTGGTAAAATCGAATTAAAGGGTTTAAGGACTGAAACTACGGCGGTCACAACAACCAATGAGATAAAAGTTGATATGGAAGCAGATACTGCTTCATCGGCTGTTACAACGGCTGCAACGGATAATAAGAATGAAACTGATGAATTACTTGCTATACTCGATGAAATAAAAGATGATATTGATGCTACAAAAAAAATTATCAATGAAGAAGCTGTTAAAACAAATGATAAAATTGGTGATTCATACGATGGATATATAAAAAATGTAAATTCTCTCAGAGAGTGGTATGATTTTACCGAAAATGAATCATCAGCATTATATAAAAGAGTATTAGAAAAATCATATGAATATTTTTGCTTAGCGGCAGCATCTCCAAATCATACGGATAGTAAATTCATCAAAAATGTAATGGAAAGCTATACGGAAGAGATATATGATAATGCTTTGAATGACTATGGTTCACAGATATATGACGATATATATCCGGATATTTATGAACATTATGATGAGATAATAAACACTGGCATTGATAAAAATTTTGATGATTGGATTAATACATCAACTGAGTTTTATGATGAGTGGCTTAATTCCAGTACAGATTTTTACAACAGCTGGGTCGAGGCTAGCTCTAACATTTACACCTTTTGTTTAAATGTCGAAAACTCTTTTATGCTTGAAAATTACAACATTAAGCCTATATATGAAGAAGAAATAAGCAAAATAAACAGCAGTTTTGAAAATAATGATCAAACAATAAGCAATGACAGTGTTGATAATATGAATAAAGAAGATGAGATTTCTATTATAAATGCTTTAGAGGAACTATCTGATATATCCGATGAATATGTAAGTGTTGTGGATAAGCTTAAAGAAAATCCTAATGATTATGATGCGATTGAGGAGTATTTAAGTGTAATCATAAAACTTGCTAAACTTGTTGAAAAATATGAAAATGAAGATTATGTTGAAATGCAAAATGATTTTACTGATGAGGAGAAAGCTTATTACATGAATCTTTATAAGGAAATAGATGATAAAATGACTAAAGCAAATGAAGAACTTGAAAAGCTTGATATTACTCTGTTTGATTAAAAAAATCCCCCACCAAATCAAAAGCTTGGCGGGGGATATCATTTTATAGGTTAAATTACTCCTCAGGAGCCTTCCTGTTATCAATATAGAACTTGATAAGATCAGCTGCCTGTTCGGTGGTGAGCTTTTCGCTGTTAATGCACAGCTCGTAGCTGTCGCTGGCACCCCACTTGGTCTCGGCATGGTAGTTGTGGTAAGATGCTCTTGCCTTGTCCATGCGGTTGAGCTTTGCCTGAGCTTCCTTTATGGAGATGTTCTCAAGCTTTGCGGCTCTGGCTGCTCTGTATTCGGGGGAAGCGGTGATGAACACGCTTACTACATCGTAGTCGTCCTTGAGGATATAATCGGCGCATCTTCCGACGATAACGCAGGGACCGTTCTTTGCTGCTTCACGGACTGCGTTTATCTGTGCTTCGTATGCCACCAGCTCAATGGGCTTGCCCATATAGAAGCCGCCGTTCTGGGCGTTCATTACCAGTGAATACATAAGGCTGGAAGTGGGTGTCTCCTCGAAATTCTGCAAAAAGCTGTCGCACAGACCGCTCTGCTTTGCTGCTGCGGTTATCAGCTCCTTGTCATAGAAGGGAATGCCAAGCTTTTCTGCCAGGCACTTGCCTATCACTCTTCCTCCGCTGCCAAAACGTCTTCCGATAGTGATTATCTGTGTTTTTGCCATATGGACCATCCTTTCCGATGATTTATTTTAAGCGTGACCCGTTAAACTGTAATTTTAAGACAATTTGATTGCGGCATTTAATACCAATCCTCAATCAACCTATAGACAAATCCTCGGCTGAAATAAGCCCATTCTTCGTCAAGCTCCCTTGCCGGGCGACAAGCCCGCCTGCAGTCGCTTTCCTAGACTGGTCTTATTTCATCTGTCGGCTTTGTCTATAGAACGATTAAAGATTAGTATAAAAATACCAAAATAAGTTTATGGGACTGCTTTTGTTTCATTTATTTCAGTTTTCTGAGGTTAATGGTAAGAAGTGTAATTGCCAGAATAAATGCCATTCCGTCTGCCACGGGGCCTGCCCACAGAACGCCCTCAACTCCCATGAATGTGGGAAGTATGAACATTGCGGGGATAAGGAAAAGTACCTGACGGGAAAGGCTGAGTATTGCCGAGAACGCAGGCTTGCCTATTGCCTGGAAGAATATGCCGCTTACCAGCTGGAAGCCGTTTATACAGCAGAGCATAAGGAATGTGCGCATACATTTTACGGCAAACTCATTGTAAAGCTGCGACTCGCTTCCGAAGATGCTTACTACCGACATGGGAGCAAACTGGAAAAGCAGGAATGCGCATATGAGCACCGATTCTGCAATGATAAGGGTTATTTTCAGAGTTTTCTTTACTCTGTCGGTCTGACCGCTGCCGTAGTTGAAGCCGAATATGGGCTGTGCGCCTGTGGCAAGACCTATTACAACGGCTATCATTATCTGGTTGACCTTCATGGTGATACCCATGGTGGTCATGGGTATCTCGGCACCGTATATGCTCATTGCGCCGTACTTTACCAGCAGGTTGTTGGAAACTGCCATTACCAGCACTATGGACATCTGGGTGATAAAGCTTGAAACGCCCATGGAGCATATCTTTTCAATGGCTTTGAGACGGGGTCTGAGATATTCTTTTTTCAGCCTGATGTGACGGAGTCTGAATATGTAATACCAAACGCACATTGCGGCGTTTACGAACTGACCCAGGATAGTTGCTATGGCTGCGCCCTTTATGCCCCACTTGAACACGAAGATGAACAGGGGGTCGCAGATGAGGTTGATGACGCTTCCTGCCAGCAGGCCTGCCATGCTGAACTTGGGGCTGCCGTCTGCACGGATAACGCCTGAATAGCCAACGCTGATACATGAGAAGGGAAGACCGATGGCAATTATCCTGCCGTAGTCCAGCGCATAGGGGAGAGTTTCGGAGGTAGCTCCGAAAAGCATACAAAGTGGCTTTGTAAAGATAAGGTATATGGCTGCCAGTATCACGCCCACTATTACCAGAAAGACGGACGCTCCGCCAACGCCCTCTGCGGCGTGTTCGGGTTCGTTTGCACCCAGCTTCAGGCTCAGATATGCGGCTGCACCGTCGCCAAGCATAAGGGCAAGCGCCAGTGCGATGACGGTCATTGGCATAATTACGTTTGTGGCACCGTTGCCAAGGTAGCCTATTCCTCTGCCGATGAATACCTGATCTACTATATTATATAGTGCATTCACCACCATACAGATTATTCCGGGGACGGAGAACTGCAAAAGCAGCTTGCCTACAGGTTCGGTGCCCAGGGGATTTTTTGATTCTATTGTCTGTTCCATTTTCATTTATACGGAACTTTCCGCATTCCTTTCATCTTCTTATTTTAGGTAATTATAACATATTTTTATTTAAATTGCAAGCTGAATGTTTGGGCAGATGAAAAATCAAACTTGCAAAGATGACTTCTTAGTACCACCATTATTATAGTATATGATATCCCGATTGGGGAGTGGATATCATGGGCATGTTGCGGATATGTCCCAAAAATCAGGGATGTCACGCCGCAGAACCGCAATATGCGGTAAATAGACGTTTTTCAAATGTTACGTCTGTTACCGTTTTGTGATAAGTTAAGAGATTTTACGGTGAATTTTGTGAAAATTGTGCAAGTTGCCGTGAAAATCCTCAGGAAAATTTGTTATAATAATGGTTGTAGTGCATTTTGAATTGTGCTATAATAAAACCATGCTAAAAGCACCAATTACCAATTATTAAAGAATTTGGAGGAAAACAATTATGAAGAAGTTTCTTGCCGCTCTTGCAGCTTCTGCAATGGCACTTTCTATGATGAGCATTTCCGCAATGGCTGAGGGTATCGACGGTGAAGGCGATGAGATCGATGACGATGAAGAAATCGTTGAGGAAGTAACTACCGAAGAGGTTGTTGAGGAAGTTACCGAGGCTACCGAAGAGGAAGTTCCTGCTCCCGCTCCTTCTCCTGCAACAGGCAACTCTCCCGTTGCTATGGCAGTTATCCCTGTAGCTCTTGCTGCAGCTGCTGTTGTTGCTAAGAAGGCTAAGTAATCTGAGCTTATACTCAAATCAAAAACTTCAAAAAAGTCCGTTCCGTTTTCGGGACGGACTTTTTCTTTTGCCTTTAAGCAATCACTATTGCTTAAAAATCAGGCTTTGAGTTAAACGATTACAGGTCAAATGTAATCGTTTAGCTAAAATGCATAAGGAAAATATGCGCAAATTCGGCAATATTGATATAGCTTTTTTTATGCAATAGGTGTATAATTACAATATGAATAATCAGACGGAAAATCCGTCAGCAAGTTTATTAACTGTATAAAAAATTGGAGGAGATTATAATGAAATTCAGAAGAATTGCTTCTGTAGCTGCTGCTTCCGCTATGGCTCTTTCTGTTATGGCAGTAAGCGCATCCGCTGCTGATTACAACGCATTCCTTATGTACACTGATAATGACTGGGCTTGGTCTCATATGTCCGAGGGCATTTCCGGTGATACTACTGTAAGCGGTTACGGTACATACACTGTTTCTGCTGACTGCGAAGCTATGCAGGGCGCAAACGCTAACGGCGCACTCGTATTCTGCGTAGATATCGTAGGCGGCGGCGCTGAGTTTACTGTTGACAACACTGTTGCTACTATCGACAGCATTCTCGTTGACGGTGTTTCTCTCGATGTTGACAACTCCAAGATCGTTTACGGCGATATCGAGGAGAACGGCAACTTCAGAATCGAGATCAAGAACGCTTACGGTCAGACCGGTGACCTCACCGATGAGCACTACTGCCCTATCGATTCCGATAAGTGCAACCCCGCTAACCTCATTGAAGTAACCTTCACACTTGCTGATCCCAACGCTGCTGCTGAGGCTCCCGCTGAGGATGAGGCTGTTGCTGAAGCTCCTGCTGAAGAGACTGTAGCTGAGACTCCCGCAGCTGACACTGCTGCTACTACTCCCGCTGCAACAGGCAACACTTCCGCTGCTGCTCTTGCCGGTGTTATGGCTGTAGCTGCTGCTGCTGCGATCGCAGTTAAGAAGTCCAAGTAATCAATAACAACTCACAAATTTACTCCTTTTCTGAAAGAGTCCGTACCCGTCGGTGCGGACTCTTTTACTTTATACTAAGCACCAATTAAAAACTATACAAAAAATTGAGCATAATCTTGCGTATATGGATTATGCGATGATTTTTTGTCTATAGTTTTATTGGTGATTAGTATTATCTGCATGATACTGCAAAATAGTTGTGATTTATAAGGAATCGTCTTGGTAACAATGTAGTAACAACGTACAAAGCAATGGTTACAAAATCGTTACAATGCCTATTGAAAATCATACCGATTTGTAATATAATAAAATGTAGATAAATAGGGATAGCTGTCTCAGTGTCCCGAAAAGGTGAGGAGAAATAAAAATGAAAAAAATGAGAGTTATGACCGCAGGTGCGGCTGCACTTCTGGCTGTATGCTCAGCTTCTGTAAGTGCTTATGCTCAGTCTGTAATTGATTTTGAGGACGGAAACTACAGCTTCGTATCCATGAAAACAGATGACGGCGGAGATGCTTCCGTTCTTTCTGTAGTGGATTTCAACGGCTCAAAGCAGCTGAAAGTCGATGTTCAGGACTGTGCAAACGTTCCTAAGGTAAATTTCAGTATAAATCAGCTTCTTGCTTCCGATGATTTTGACAAGGTAAAGACCATTGAAATGGAGATCACCTTTGAATCAAAGGACGGAGCTACTCCCATTGGCTGGGCAGGCGGCGCAATAGGCACTCAGGGCGGCGAAAAGTCACCTGCATGGGCACAGACTTCATGGGAATGCGGAGAATATGAAAATCCTGTTTCTGAGGTAACTGTTATCCAGAGAAAGTTCCTGCTTCCCTCCGAGAAGTTCGTGAACGGCACCGAAAACACCGATATGCTCCTTATGAGATGGGGCGCTGACGTGGCATATAATATGTATGTTGATAATATCAGATTCCTTGATGACAGCGGAAATGAGATTGAGCTTGCTATCGAAGATACGGCTGATGTTGCTCCCACTGTGACCGAGGCTGCTGAAGTTCCTGCGGAGACAGCTGCGAAAGATACTGCCGAGGAAGCTGCTCCCGAAGAAACAACTGCTTCAACAGAAAATACAGACGGTGCCGAAGTACCCGAGTCCGATGAAAAGACAACATCTACCACCACCGGAAACACCGCTGCGGCTGCGGCTGCAACTGCTGTTGTTATCTCCGGCTATGCGGTCGCTATGACAAGAAAAAAGAATAAGTGATTTTGTGCATAATCAACAAATTACCCCTTTTAACATTGTTTAAAGGGGTAATTGTTTTTATTGTATAAAAAATGGTATAATTACGGTGTGGTTTTGTATATTTGAGACTGAGATGCTGAAAATATACGGAACAGGTACGGGCACAGGAATTATGACGGCCGTAGGGCTGAGAACTGCATATCTGCGGCATACGATATGTGCGGCGGATAGGCCGGGTAAATGCAATATCTGCACGAAATGACTTTTTTCTTTGTGGAAAATTGTACATAATGTGAGACATTGGCTTGCAAATTTGTGAGATATGTATCTTGAATTTAGCCTGATGTAATGTTATAATTACTGTACAAATAAATATTTGGTACCAAAGTGTACCAAGGAGGAGATAAAATCATGAAAATGAAAAAGGCACTTGCTTCTGTTGCTGCTGTAGCAATGGCTGCATCAATGGTTTCTGCATTTTCTGTAAGCACCTCTGCTCTTACAGAAGGCACTAAGATCGACTTTGAGGACGGAGATTATTCTTTCGTTTATCTGAACCTCGATGACGGTTCCGATAACTCTGTACTTTCCGTTGAGGACTACGACGGTTCCAAGCAGCTGAAGGTTGACGTTCAGCAGACCGGTAAGGTTCCCAAGGTTTGGTTCGACCTCGACAAGATCACCACAAGAGAAAACACCGTTCAGATCTCTACTATCGAGATGGATCTTACTTTCGTTCCCAAGAGCGAAACTGAGATGGTAGGCTGGGCAGGCGGCGTTATCGCTTCCGCAGGCGGATTCGATCAGAACGACACGAAGGGTTCTCAGGTTAACCCCAACTGGACTCAGACTGACTGGGCTTCCGAGGACGAGAATGCTTACACTGAGGGTATGCCCGCTAAGGTTCACGCTGCCAAGAAGTTCCTTCTCCCTGCTTCCAAGTACACCACCGAGGGTACCAATCCTTTCTTCGGTATCATGAGATGGGCTGCTGATACTAACTATGTAATGTACGTTGATAACATCGTTCTTAAGGATAAGGACGGCAATGCTCTTCCTGTTGGCGTAACTGCTGCTGCTACCGAAGAGGCTGCTACCACTGAGGAGGCTGCTGCTGAGGAAACAACTGCTGCTGTTGAAGAGACCACCGCTGAAGTAACAGAGGCTGCTACTGAGGCTGAGGTTGTTGAAGACACTGCTGCTGAAGAGGTTGTTGAGGATACCGCCGCTGAGGAAGTTGCTGCTCCTGCTGAGGAAGTAACTGAGGCTGCTGCTGAAGAGGTTACTGAGGCTCCCGCTGCTGATACTGCTGCTACTCCCGTAGCTGCTACAGGCAATGCTGCTGTTGCATCTATCGCTGCTGTAATGGCTGTTGCAGGCGCTGCTGCTGTTATCTCCAAGAGAAAGTAATCTTACTAAACTAAATAATTGACGGAACGGTTGATTGATCTGCTTCTAAGCAGATCTGATCGTTACATAAATTTATCGGCTTTATGCCAACAAAGGAGTAAAATATTATGAACATGAAGAAACTTATGGCTGCTTTCACCGCAGCTGCTATGGCTGTAACAATGTCCGCAGTTAGCGCATTTGCTGCTACTGTAACACTCGACGACGGTTATGTTGGTTCTTGGGGTGCAGGTGCTTGCATTCCTAAGACTGAGCTCGAGGCAATCGGCGGCGACGTTAAGGTAACTCTCGACATCGAGACCAAGAACCTTGCTAACACTGCTGACCAGTTCCTCCTCGCTCCCATGGATTACGATAACAGCTGGACAAGAGTTACTGACCAGCTCACTTCCGATACTATGGTTGCTAAGGCTGATGGCTTCATCGTTGTAAAGGAAAATCAGACTTCTGTAGAGTTCGTTATCACTGCTGATACCATTTCTACTCTCGGCGACAGCGGTCTGGGCTTCCAGGTTCAGAACGTAATCGTTAAGTCTGCTAACCTCGAGGCTGGTGCTCCTGAGGCTGCTTACACCATCATTGATGAGGATAAGATTTACGACTACTGCTTCGGCACCGATGAGGCTGCTGCTGAGGACGAGGCTGCTACCGAAGAAGAGGCTGCTCCTGCAGAGGACGAAGCTGCTGCTGACGAGGCTACTGAGGAAGTAGTTGAGGACGCTGCTGCTGACGAGACTGTTGCTGATGACGCTGCTGTTGAGGAAGTTACTGAGGCTGCTGCTGAGGTTACTGAGGCTCCCGCTGCTGACACCACTACTGCTCCTGCTGCTACAGGCAACACTGCTGCTGCTACCATCGCTGTTGTAATGGTTGCTGCCGGCGCTGCTGCTCTTATCTCCAAGAGAAAGTAATTTGAGCTTGAATCTGATTTAAGCCAAACAGCTAAGTAATTAAAGCCGCTCGGATTTTCCGGGCGGCTTTTTTATATCTGTTAGAGCAAAATTAAAAATTATGGTGAGATGTTACAGTAAATATAATCAGATTTTAATGAAAAAATATGTAGATTTTTTCATCACAATATGTTATAATAATTTCAACAGAAAATTTGAAAGGAAAATATCAAATGAATTTTCTTAAAAAAATAAGTGCGGCGATGGTTTCGGCTGCTGTATGTTTAAGCGGCAATCCCGTTGCTGCGGCTGCCTCACCTGCTACGGGCAACACTGAGAGCAGTACCTATATCATCGTTCTGGTGGTTGCGGGTATCCTTATAATCGGTGCTGTTGTGGCCGGCATTATCACAAAAAAGAAAAAGTAATATTTTTAACATTCAAGGAGGATCATTATTATGGGTCTTATTTCGGCTGCTGTTTCATCCGTTTCAGGCGTACTTTCCGATTCCTGGAAGGAAGTTATCGAACCCGATGATATGAGCGACAGCACCCTGCTTGTAAAGGGCGTTGCTGTTAAGAAAGGTTCCAACAAGAAGGGAACCGACAACTATGTTTCCAATGGTTCTGTTATACACGTTTATCCCAACACTCTTATGCTCCTTATGGACGGCGGCAAGATCGTTGACTACAGTGCTCAGGAGGGCTACTATGAGGTAAATAACTCCTCTGCTCCTTCCATCTTCAACGGTGAGCTGAAGGATTCCGTTAAGGAAACATGGAAGAGATTCCAGTTTGGCGGAGTTCCCTCTCAGAAGCAGTATGTTTATTACATCAACACCGCTGAGATCAAGGGCATCAAGTTCGGCACACGCAACCCCGTAAACTATTTCGATAATTTCTACAATGCTGAGCTTTTTCTCCGTGCTCACGGTTCATACTCCATCAAGATCACTGACCCTATCAAGTTCTTTACCGAATTTGCTCCCAAGGGCACTGACAGGATCGAGATAAAGGACCTTTCCGAGCAGCTCTTCAATGAGTTTATGGACGCTCTTCAGTCTGCTATCAATCAGATGTCTGTTGACGGCGTGAGAATTTCCGCTATCACATCAAAGTCCAGAGAGCTTTCAAAGTACATGGCTGACGTGCTGGACGCTGACTGGAACGACCTGAGAGGTATCGAGGTATGCTCCGTTGGTCTGGCAAGCATCTCCTATGACGATGAGTCCAAGGCTCTTATCAACATGAGAAACAAGGGCGCTATGATGAGCGACCCCACTATCAGAGAGGGATTTGTTCAGTCCTCCGTGGCTCAGGGAATGCAGGCAGCAGGCTCCAACACAAGCGGCGCTGCAAATGCTTTCATGGGTATGGGCATGGGTATGAACGCAGCGGGCGGATTTATGAGCGCTGCTTCCCAGACAAATGCGGCTCAGATGGCACAACAGCAGGCAGCTCAGCAGGCTGCACAGCAGAATCAGGCAGCTAACGGCTGGAAGTGCTCCTGCGGAACTGTAAATACAGGCAACTTCTGTTCCGGCTGCGGCTCCAAAAAGCCTGAGAACACAAGCTGGACCTGCTCCTGCGGTACGACAAATACGGGCAGATTCTGCTCCAACTGCGGCTCTCCCAAGCCTGCAGGCGAGTGGGTATGCTCCTGCGGCACAAAGAACACAGGCAACTTCTGCTCAGGCTGCGGCGCAAAGAGACAGTAACCGTAAGGCAATGCCGAATAGTATAGAAAGGGCGCCTTCGGGCGTCCTTTTTTAAAGCTTCTGATATTGAAAGAAAGGTTATAACACAAAATGGACAACTCCACCGTTTCGTACAAATGCCCTAACTGCGGCGGCGAGCTGGTGTTTGACGCTGACAGGCAGAAATTTATATGCGGTTGGTGCTGCTCGGATTTCAGCGCTGATAAGATAAAGTCATGCGCTCATGCTGACGCTCAGGACAGCGAAAAGGCGGCTGCTGCGGAGCAGTTTGCACAGGATACGGACGTTTACATATGCTCCAGCTGCGGTGCGGAGATCATCTGCGACCACAACACGGCGGCAAGCTTCTGCTACTACTGCCACAATCCTGTTACTCTGAAAGGCAGGCTTGAGGGGGATTATCGTCCCGAAAAGCTTATCCCTTTCAAGATCGCCCGTGAAAAGGCGGAGGAGATATTCAGAAAGCAGTGCTCGCACAAGTGGTTTTTGCCCTTTGATTTTGTGAGCAGCGGACAGATCGAGAAAATGGTGGGACTGTATGTTCCTTTCTGGCTGGCGGACTGCGATGCAGAGGCACGTCTCACGGCTGAGGGAGTGAATGTCAGCAGCTATACAAGCGGCAGAACTACATATACTACCACAAAAATATATGACGTTGAGCGTGAGGGCAAGTTCCATTATGACGGCATTCCCGCTGATGGCTCTAAGAAGATAGACGACCAGATAATGGACGCTATCGAGCCGTTTGACTACAATGGTCTGGTGGATTTCGACATGGCATATCTGTCGGGATTTTTTTGCGACAAGTATGACGTTGGCAAGGTCGATGTGCTTCTGCGCATAAAGGAAAAGGTGGAGGCGGCTGCTATCAACGTGCTGAGAGCTGATATAAGCGGCTATACGACGGTCAGGGTAAAGAGAAAGGTCGTAAGAATGCTTGGCACAGACTGGCATTATATGACGCTGCCTGTGTGGTTTATGAACTACAGGCACGGCGGCAAAAACTACAACTTTGCAATAAACGGCCAGACGGGCAAGGTGGCAGGCATATATCCCGTTTCGGGGGGGAAGCTTGCCGTATTTATGGCTCTTATGGCGGCCATTGTGGGCATTGCAGGCTATTTTCTGGGGGTGTATATGGGTTGGTAACGGTAAGGTATTTGGCGGCGCTTCTGCTGGCTGCTGCGGCTGTTATATTGTGTGCTCCCGCTGCTTATGGCCAGGTGCTTTTGAACGACAAGGCAGACTTGTATTCCGATGAGCAGGAGACTTCCATTATCTCCATGATGGAGGACGCTTCGGAGAAAACGGGCTGGAACTTCGGCATTGTTACGCTTAACGTTGACTACAGCTCGGGCGAGGCTGCTCGGAGCAGGGCTGAGAAGATCTATGACGAAACATTCGGACGTGATTCCTCGGGCGTATTGTTTTTGTGCGATGTGGGCTACCGTCACTTTGTTATCGCAGGTGATGCGGAAAAATACGTCAGCGGCAGACGGTTTGACAAAATGGTCAGCAGGATAAAAACGCTTTATTTTGACTATGACGACATGGGCTGCGCCAGAACGTTCGTAAATTCCGTTGTGGACTGCTACAACATGGGCGAGTTGAAGGCGTCGGAAAAAATATCGGGAACGGCTGTCATAACGGCGGTGTTCATTGGTCTGGTGGCTGCGGGCGTGACGTGCTGCATTGTTATACACATATATAAGACCTACCCCAAGACGGACGCAGGCGTTTATATGGACGCAAAAAAATCAGATATTTACACGAGAAACGACATTTTTCTGAGGCAGTTTACTACCTCCCACACCAACTCGTCCTCGGGCGGTGGAGGCGGCGGTCATCACGGAGGCGGCGGCTTCGGCGGTCACAGATAATAATACGGAAATACGGAGAGAAATGGGCTATGACGGAAATTCTTGCTTCGGAGCTGTTTTGCGACATTGACGAAAAGGCTGCGGAGGATATTATCGGCGAGCTTGGCGCATACGAACGTGAGTATGCGCCGGGGGAACGGATATTTTCAGACGGTGACAAAACGACTGCGGCAGGCATTGTTATAAGCGGTATTGTCTGCATTGAAAATGTGGATTTCAGGGGAAACACCAACCTTATCGCACGGCTTGGCAGGGGAGATATCTTCGGCGAGGCTTTTGCTGCGGCATCAGTTCCAATGCGTGTTGATGTTACGGCGGCGGAGCAGAGCCGTATTCTTTTTGTGCCTGTAAACGGGTTGTTTTTATCGTCTGAGCTGCCCCTTATGGGCAGAATGAGAGAGAATTTCATCAGGCTGCTGGCGGAGAAAAATGTTATGCTTTCCGCAAAGCTTGAATGTATCTCCAAGCGGACTGTGCGTGAAAAGGTCATGACCTTTCTTTCCATGCAGGCGGCAAGGGGCAGAGAATTTGACATTCCCTTTGACCGCCAGCAGATGGCGGACTACCTCTGCACCGACCGCAGCGCTCTTTCGGCGGAGCTTTCACGGCTGAAAAAAGAGGGCATCATCGACTTCAGGAAAAATCATTTTGTACTTATGGACGCAGAGAATAATACTAATCTTTAATCGTTCTATAGACAAAGCCGACAGATGAAATAAGACCAGTCTAGGAAAGCGACTGCAGGCGGGCTTGTCGCCCGGCAAGGGAGCTTGACGAAGAATGGGCTTATTTCAGCCGAGGATTTGTCTATAGGTTGATTGAGGATTAGTATAAATAATGAAAGGTTCGGGGCGTGGAAAATGGGTTATTCATCGGACAGAATGATTTTTGATCTATCTTATGCGCAGATAGATGAGGTGCGTTTTGACGGCGATGATATGATAATGCTGGTCAGCGGGGCTTCTGCCGAAAATGAGGATAATGAAAAGAAATGCGTCATTCCAAGGCTTGAAATGAGGTTCATTGGATATTCCTTCGGCAAAATCGTCAGCATCGGCAGGAAGCTGCTGAGGGACGGAAAGGTATATGAAAATAAGGACAAGTCCCTTTACCGCAGCGAGGTAGAGGATTTTAAGCATATGCTTGAAACAGAAACCGGGGAGGCGATTTCTCTCAAAGTTTCCGACGGAAAGGCTCTGGCGGAGATATTCTTTGAGGACGGAATCTCTATATATTCTGCGGAGATATTCGGCAGATTTTATGCCTGCTGGGACTGCTTCGGCGACGTGGTAAAGAAAAAGCGCAGGACACTAAGGGAGATATCCGAGCAGATAATGACAGAGATACCTGCGGCGGCACTTGCCATCGGGCACAAGGATACGCCAAGGCTTGCGAAGATAATTTGTGCGGTGGCGGTGGGCTATGCCCTGTCACCCATTGACCTTATCCCCGATTTTGTGCCTGTTATAGGGTACATTGATGATATAATCGTGCTGTGGGGACTTATATACATGGCGGTGCGGCTTATCCCCGACGATGTTATGGAGGAATGCCGTGAAAAATCACGGGGAATGTGGGATAACGGAAAGCCAAAGAAATGGTATTACGGACTGCCTGTAATAATCATCTGGCTTATAATTATCGCTCTCATAATTTCGGCAATAATCAAGTAAACTGCTGGGCGGATTTGCGGACAGGTGCTGTGCTATAATAAAATTAAGATAAGGCTTATTGAAATCATCGGGCGGATATGATATAATTATCCTTATGATATGCTTTAGGAGGAGTTACCATGGCTGAAAAGAAAAAAGAAGCTAAACAGGTGCCTGTGAGACTTGCTACCGCTGAGGAGAAGAAAAAGGCACTTGACGCTGCGATCGCACATATAGAAAAGACCTACGGAAAGGGCGCTGTAATGAAGCTGGGCAAGGCTCCCGATTACAACGTTGACGTTATCCCCACAGGCTCTATGACGCTGGATATGGCGCTGGGCATCGGCGGCGTTCCCAGAGGACGTATCGTTGAGATATACGGCCCCGAAAGCTCAGGTAAGACTACTGTTGCCCTGCACGTTGCGGCTCAGGCGCAGAAGCTTGGCGGTGAGGTGGCTTTCATCGACGTTGAGCACGCTCTTGACCCTGTATATGCAAAGGCTCTGGGCGTTGATATAGACAATCTGCTGGTATCACAGCCTGACAGCGGCGAGCAGGCTCTGGAAATTGCCGAGGCCCTGGTACGTTCGGGCGCTATCGACTGCATCGTGCTGGACTCCGTTGCGGCTATGGTAACAAAGGCTGAGATCGAGGGCGACATGGGCGACACTCATGTGGGTCTGCTGGCACGCCTTATGTCACAGGCTATGAGAAAGCTTACTTCCGTTATTTCAAAATCAAACTGCGTTGCTATCTTCATCAATCAGGTCCGTGAGAAAATAGGCGTTGTTTACGGCAACCCTGAGACCACCCCCGGCGGACGTGCGCTGAAATTCTACAGCTCCGTAAGAATCGAGGTAAGAAAGGGCGAGCCTATCAAGAACGGCGCTGAGATAATCGGCGCAAGGACAAAGTGCAAGGTCGTTAAGAACAAGGTGGCTCCTCCCTTTAAGGAGTGCGAGTTCGATATGATGTTCGGTCAGGGTATCGACCGTGTGGGCGAGGTGTGCGACCTGGCTGTTGATCTTGATATCATCAAGAAGAGCGGCGCATGGTTCTCCTACAATGGTCAGAAGATCGGTCAGGGCCGTGAGAATGCCAAGGAATATCTGCGCTCCAATCCCGATATTATGAAGGAGATCGAGGAGAAGGTCAAGGAAAACAGCGCAAATATTGTTATGGTATCAAAGAAGAGCAAGAAGGCTGCTGCAAAGAATGCGGCTTCTCAGAGTGCTGCCGATAATACAGATGAGGTTGAGGCTGCTGAGGCTTCTGAGCCAACTGCGGCTATCGACATCGACATTGACGCCGATGACGATTATGAGGAGTTCACTCCCGTGGATACTGACTGATGAAAATAGTGGATATTTCCCCGTTTAAGGGGAGCACTGTCTGCATTGAGCTGAGCGGCGGCGGACTGGCGCAGAATATGAAGATATATCTGCACAGGGACATTGCTGCCGAAGTGAGCAAGGGAATGGACATCACGGAAGAGCAGGCGGATATGCTCATACATAAAAATGACGTGCGCAAGGCCCGTGAGAGGGCGTTGTATCTTATGGAGAGCCGTGACCATTCCTACAGCGAGCTGTTTGACAAGCTGGAGAAAAACTATCCCGAGGATGTGTGCTTTGAGGTATGCTCCAGGCTGGCGGAGCTTGGCATCATCAACGACAGGCGGTATGCGGAGAAGCTGTGCAGGCAGCTTTTTGAGATAAAGAAGCTTGGAAAATACCGTGTGCGACAGGAAATGCGCATGAAAGGTATCCCAGGCGATATAATTGACGAGACCTTAGAGGAATTTGCGGAGGAGGATGACTCCTTTGCACGCCTTGAGGAGCTGGTAGAAAAGAAGTATGAGCGTTACCTTGTTGACCGCAAGGGTGTGGAGAAGGTAAAGGCGGCGCTGGCGAGAAAGGGCTATTCCTACGGTGAGATAAGAGAAGTTCTGGATCTTTATGACCTTGATTTTGAGGAGTGAGGATAACGGACAAGAATAAAATTTTTGCGGCGGTGATAATTTGTATGCTTATCGCCGCCGTTTCAGTAACAGGCGGCATGATAGCACAGAGACGGGCTTACATTCCTGAGATAGAGGTAATAGACGCTGAGGAGGAGACGGCTGAAATTGTAAAGGCTGAAGTTACTGCTGCTGTGACATATACCGAAAGCATAAGTACAGCTGAGGCAAGTGCTTTAAGTGAAGTAAATATAGTAAATATAAACACGGCATCGGCGGAAGAACTTATGAGCTTGAACGGAATTGGAGAAAAGACGGCTGAGGCTATAATAGAATACAGAAAAAGCACTCCTTTTGAAAAGCCTGAGGAGATTATGAATGTTAAGGGAATAGGGGAGAAAAAGTACGAAAACATCAAAAACAGCATATGTGTTTAATATATTTGCACAATCAAATTGCTTTTAGAGGCTGATTGATTGTGCAAATGTACAAAACGCAAAAAAGTGCTTGACAAACGAAGAAAAGTATGGTATTATAATTAAGCAGCTGTCTCGAAGAGATGCGAAAAACCTCGAAAAGAACAGCTTGTTTCTCTATGGGAAACAAAATCACATCGAAAAAGAATTTGAAAAAAGTTGAAAAAAGTACTTGACAAACTCAAAAAGATGTGATATAATAAATAAGCTGTCTCGCAAGAGAGGCTTGACTCAAAAGAAAGCTTTTGAGTGAAACGGAATCTTGAAAATTGAACAATGAACGACCAAAAGAAACCCTTGAAAATTCCGAGCAGAGCTTGAATAAAGCGAAGCTGAGAATAATTAAAGAAGTCAAGAAAAGACTAAAAAATTGAAAGTCAGTTTTTAGAAAACTGAACAGGATAGATTTTAAATACTGTAACAGGTATTAAAATACAAACTTACTAAAGAGTTTGATCCTGGCTCAGGACGAACGCTGGCGGCACGCTTAACACATGCA